>Ga0129336_10000003_pt1 | contig 168242 bp, 176 predicted proteins | sample CPB6_02_DNA_FD_96878 | JGI IMG/M metagenome (GOLD analysis project Ga0129336, IMG submission 96878) | Freshwater to marine salinity gradient microbial communities from Chesapeake Bay, USA - CPBay_Sum_0.6_0.2_DNA | ecosystem: Environmental > Aquatic > Marine > Coastal | place: USA: Chesapeake...
CACCGGAATCTTGGAGGACTTGATGTTGGCCACCATAGAGAGGAGGGAGTACACCTGCCCACCGTAGGAATCGATAACCACGGGAACGATGGGCTGACCTGTGTTCTGTGCCTCGCTCATCGCATCAGAGAACTTCTTGGCTGATTCCTCATCGAACTTATTAACCCTGATGACAATTGGTGGCTTGCGTAATTCAACCTCACCAATAAGCTTAGAAATATCTCTCAATACGTTCATGTGTGTTTCTTTCTCCAGTTATAGTATTTTACGAGCGAATGATCTTTTGGACAATTTGAAGGTAACATTCCCTTCACGAAGATCTCCCAGGCTGCTGCAGCATACTCACCGATACCCGGAAGGTCACGCGCGTGCTCCCAGTTTGACGCCAGATAATGTTGTGACATTTTTATTAGATTACTGGCACGTCTATTTCCAAAGCCTAATCTGGATATAACCTGGGACAACTCTCTGTGTTCTGCAGTCGCCATTGAAGCTGCATTCGGGTACTTGAAAAAGAGGTGTGGAATCACCTTTTCCATTGCCTTTCTTGTAGTGCAATTAAGGAGCATGCATGCGACTAAAATCTTCCATTCATCCGGCCAAAGGTCTTCTTGAATGAGAGAATAAGGCGAGCGCGGAGGGATCATTTAAGATATTTTCGAGGAGTGTAGATAAATTGTGTCTGAAAATTCGAAGTTAGATCACAAAGAGTTCTCTCAAATTGAACGGCCACCTTTTTGTCATAGACAAATTTTCTTCTGTGCCACTTCCACTTTATAGAATCAAAATCTAAATTTGCATTGAAGACTAGCGTTCCTGCATCTTCGTAAGAAAATTCCTCATACTGCTCTTTTGTTGCAAATCTAAATGACTCAACAAGCTGATTAAATCCTGCGTATTCACATAGGATTGGCTGTTGCTTTTGTCCTGCGCTTCTCTTTGTTATTTCAGCGGTCACGGGCTTCTGTGACAATGCATGAGAACCAATTACTGAAGGCCGTGCGCCCAGAAAATTTTCACCACTGTTTGCTGCAATATATTTTCCACCACCTTGAATGAATCTGTCATAGACACCAGAGAATCTCATTGAATTTATGAGATCTCCACTTCCGCAAGACTTCAAGACGGGACTTTCATTTTTCATGTCTAGAAGATTGTCCGGTCTCAGACAAAACGTTTCGTAATTTAGAATAATAGATGCTTTGCTGCCAACGGAGTCACAAATTCTTTTGACTTCTTTTTCAAGTGGTGCTTTCGTTAAAACCCATACCTCTTTAACCCAGGAAAGTCTCATTAACTGCAGCTCCAGACGACAACTAGACTCACCTTGGTCTCTCACGAGTGAAGATTCATCACAGATGATGCAATGAGCAGCTTCTCCGCTAGTGAGAATTTCTTTGCCTCTCCAGAAAGCTTCTGAAGATATTTCTTCAATATTTACAATAACGCCGGGGTCTGCTTCTTCAGAAATAAAAACTGTAAGATCTCTTGGATTTGTTATCAAATCCACCATGTCTCCTACTTCAAGACCACCCTCTCTGTTAACTCTCTCAAGAGTCTCTAGGGAGAGTCTTTCAAGTTGCTGATACAGCTCAGAGAGAAATCCAGGAGATGATTTCATGTCATTTATCTTAAACCACAAAGTCAAGAATTTATAATGTTAAAATGTCTCCCGGTATGCAGTCAAGAACCTTCTTGAAGGATTCACCATACTGGGACCTCAGAATAACTTTTGGATCTTCCCATTTTGCTATTCCTTCCTCTGAAGATCTTAGACTGCCCGAAAACTTTGTCACCCTATAGAAATAAACGGTTTTGTTACCAGAAGTATCTTTGCAAAGAGGTATCAAGTTATGAGCAACTAAGCCCGTCTCTTCTTTGAGTTCTCTTACGGCTGCTTCGTCTGGTTTTTCGCCTGGTTCGATTCCGCCGCCCGGCATATTCATGTTCTGTTGATCTTTTCCCCGAGAAACAGCAAGTACTTTTCCTCCCTGCGTAACAAGAACTATGGCGGCGCCAGGTGTTGCAAGCGCTTCCTCTTCTTCTACATCTTTCCGCAAAGATCCCCCGACTCTCTTTACAAGAAAGCCGGACCTGGTATTTCCAGGAGCATCAAACCTTCGGAGGCCAGACATTTTGTAGTCTCCGGCTACTTCTTCCAGATTATTCTGTGAATTCTTTATGGATTCGAAGAATTTCTTCTTAAGAAGTCTTGACAATCCTTTTCTTGCAAGTTTTTTATCGTAATTAACTCTGCTTAAGACGGAAGGATAAATTTCACTTGAATATTCTGCTATCTTCTTCTTGATGTGGGGGTCAACTTTCCAGTCGTTCATGTCCTCCACATGAGAAATCCAAGCATCGACAAGAAATTCTATCTCCTCGGAATCATCGTTAAAAAATTTCTGAACAAAGCTTTTGAAGCCCGAACCCTTTTCCGGGTTCTTGAAGTAAAGAAACTCTTTAAGGTATTCTCTTAAGAGACTTTTCATATCGATTCATTCTTCTTTGAATCTACGAGCTTTTTTGTCATACCAACGATGTCGATTATCTGACCCGCTGCTCTTCTTGCATCAATCTCGAAAGGATTGTCGTAGTATGTGTGGCTTTCTGAACAACCCAATTTAATACCTATCTGAATCCCATAATAAAACAAAGGCCAGAATATACCGAGGCACATGGTCTGCGAAACATGCTGTTGTTCATGCCTTAGAGTAACTGCTTTTGAATCTGGTGGGTTCTTAAGCACCACGACTTGACCTGAAGCGTGTCCCGAAAGTTTCTTCCAATAGTTGGTGAGCCACTCTGGGATTTTGTCGTTGTTAACTGTCCAGACGAGCGCGTCGCCCTCTTTCCCGTACCATTTATACCATCCCATGCATGTGTACAAGCTTACGTATATGAGGCCAAAAGCAGTTACAGGTGATGCCCATGCATATCCTAAATACTTCTTTACGTTATCCCACATGAGTCACCTCCAAATTTGTCGTAAATATGAGGTGAAGTGAAAAAAACTAAGCTACGGAATCGCTGAAAAAGCTTCTTTTATTTTCCGCCGACGATCTTCGACACTGGCTTCGTCGACCACATTCTACAAGACCAATAAGCTGCCTTCGTCCTGTCAGAAGCTCTGGATGTACCACATCCATGACGTGCCCTGAAGTTCTTACGAGCCTTTGGATTGTCGCGGCGAATCTCCATTCCTTTGGCGCCGAAGTTGACCTTCTTGACGTTGCCCGTCTTCTTGTCCTTCACGTACACCTTGAACTTCGCTGTGTCGCCCTTCATAGGCTTGCCGAGGGGAACTTCACGTCCCTTGTACTCTGCCTCTAGCTGAAGACCTTCGCCAATTAGGTTAGAGTGAATGAGATCTGCGACTTGTGACTTCATGTCAGCCCTGGAAATGCCAAGCGCTTTGGACCACATCTTCCACTCAGGATTGAGGACAAAGAAGCTTTCGGCAGCGTCTGTCGCAGCGCCTTCGGGATCATCAAAATTCTCACCAGCGAAATCTGCCGCATACATCTCTATTGCTGTCTGATATTGATTCTGAACGTTTCCCTCTGGTTCTACGCCTTCATAGTCAGGTTCATCATCCATGTATCTGCTTGGACGTTTGACGTGCTTGTAATCGGGATGCACGTATGAGGAGCCTGCCTTTTGTCCACGAGCTAGGAGGACTTCACCCGTGTCCTCGTCCACGTACTCACCGCCAGCGACCTCTTCCGGATCCATCGCCGCGATCAAATCGAGGAGTTCCCGACGTGGAAGCATCACGTCATCTCCAAGACCTTCGCTGAGCGCTTCTTCATAGATCGCCTCTTCGATTGCATCGTAGTTCAGTTCGAATTGCTCGAGGAGACCTGCTGTCTTGAGAGCTGCTCCCTCTGCGACAATGATCTTGAGAACTGACTCAGGGAAATCAACGCCTTCGCTCTGAAGGTCTTCCTCTAGCGAAAGTTCTTTGATTGCATCACGAAGCTCGTCGTCAGACCACTTGCTTTGGTCGAGGTGTGGTCGGGTTCCGTTCTTCTCCTTGTAGATGTCAGAGAATTGAGAGAGAAGTTGCTCCCTGTCCATCTTGTCGACATTTCTGAAAAATTCTTCATGCTCACCGACATGCGACACAGCATCATCTATAGACCCTCGAGCAGAACTCTTGGCAAATTCCAGCTCTTGCTCTAGTTCCGCGTCGGTAAAGCTTTCGAGTTCTTCCGCTGTAGGGCCGATGAAACTTATACCAACATTATCGGCATAATCCTCGTTGTAGAGGAGGATGCTGTCGATAAGATCTTGCCGCTTGGATTCTGATAATACACTTCTCATGTCATTAAATATTGTATCATCAAGAAGTTATCAGTCTAAAGATCGAAGTGATTTCATCTGATTGTGCTTCCACTCGTCTCCGAGCTTGATCTTCTCTGGCGCCTGGTTGACGAGAGTTTCAAGCTCATCTAGTGCTCCCCTGACTATTGCACCAGCCATCTCCACATGGGCAGCTGTAAGGGTGTCGAAAGGCCTATTGTAGACGCCGGACATCAACTCATATGCTCCCGAACGATCACCTTTGAATTCTTCAAGAGTGACTCCAAGCGCATCGACTCTGCTCATGAAATCAGCGAAGTCCTTGGGGCCCGAATAGATGTTGGGAGACCCAGGCTTGAAAGCGATGTTTCTACCCTGTGACATGGCGCGGGAAACTTCTTCTTTGATGATGGTACGGAGTTGCTTGACTGTGATCTTCATGGTCCTAAATATCACTCTCCCCACAGATTGTCAAAGGAACACGTGAACTTCTCCCATGCACCTTCTTTTAACATGGAATTGAAACCGTAGCCAGCGAACACCTCCTTGACGGTGTCCCAGTTCTTGGTGGGCGCCGAGGAAGTCATCTGTGCAACTTCCTCCTCAGTCCACTCCTTGAACTTGATGAGATCGTAGTTGCGATTGAAGATCGGTTCCACCTCAGACTTGGCCACGTATTCCTTGAGGAGAACAGGGTCGAGGGCGATCTTCTCGGCGGTCTTGTCACCAATGCCAGGAACGCCTGGGATGTTGTCGGTGGCATCGCCGCGGAGAGCCTTCCAGACCACATAGTCGTATTCGGGTGCTTCCACAAACTTCTTCTGGACTGGATTGTAGAGCTTGAGGTTAGGATGGTCCTGCAGGAGTTGGATGAAGTCTGTGTCGGACGAGACGAGCACCCAGTCCACAGCGGAGGAGGATCGCATGACCAGATTGGCCAGGGTGTCGTCACACTCGCAGGTTGGGTGGCGGACCACGGAGACCGGAAAGTGCTTCTGAAGGAGGTCCACGATCACGTCCTTCTGCTTGAAGAACTTCTCCAGCTCCTTTGCACGGGGATCGTCGGGCTCCACCTTGCGGTTGGCCTTGTACTCGCCCATTGCCTCGTAGCGGTGGACAGGTCGACCTTCGAGTGCCACGTAGATCCGAGTAGGCCTGAACTGATCGACCAGCGCCTTGAACTGACGGAAGAAGTTGAACACAACAGGGGCAGGACCCATCTGGAAGCCGCTGCGTGCACGATGGGCCTGGTTCATGAAGTCGATTGCGAGGATGGTCATGTTGTTCAGTATAACACTTGCTTTGGGTGATTTTGCACTATTCGCTGATGCCAAGTTCATCGTCGTCGAAGTGGAACACCTCGTCGATTGCATTACCGATCTCGCGGAGGACATTCTCTTGGATCATTTGCTTCGTAGGAGTGTCTGTGTGCTTGTGGGCACGCTGCCAGCCCCACTCGAAACCCTCCTCGAGGGCACGCTGTAGAACTCTGTACGACTTCACTTTCATTGTTGCCTCACGTATTTCTTGATGACATTGCGTCCGGTCCGCTCGACAGGAGGGACGAAGTCCATCTCGAGGAGATCGAAGAAGTCTTGCTCCTCGTATACAGGAAGCTGAGTGCCATCGGGCATGGTAGGCATCACCTCCGTCATGCGACCACCACCAGACAGCTTCTTCCATCGAGCGAAGCACCCAGGAGTGAAGCCGTTGAATGCATTGCCGTCAGCGCCTGCGGCGCTACCGGTACGCATGAGAAACAGACCGCCCCAGTTCTCCGGCTTGGCAATGAAGAGGTCGAGGTTCATGCCTTCGGAAAGCCGCACACGAATGTAACGAGAGTCGGGCTTTGGGCTCCACGGAATGACACCAGGAACACTTGGTTTAATAGTTTGACCAACATCACTGATCAATTTAAGAAGTTTTTCTCGGTCAGCCACAAGGGCCACGAGCTCGATGTCACCTACCACCGGTTTTTCACGTCGGACGGATCCAGCGATCTCGATGCGATCCATTGCAGGTGAAATGTGCTCGCGGACCTTGTTGGCGATGATTCGTGCCTCGGATAGTTCGATCTTGCCGATTCCCATACCCTTAGGATATCATCCTTTTAGCCAAGATTGCACTGACTATCTCATAATCGATGGCAATTTTACTCTCATCACAGATCCGTCAGGCATAGTGACCATAGAGTCATCATCATCATCGATGATTTTTTGTTGAATTTGTTGATCATTCTTCGTAATGAACTCAGGCAAATTTTGAATAGTCTGTGGCAGCTGGATTGAGGTATTAGATACGTTCGATTTTGATTGTACGTACCAAGTATCAGACTTTGACACAGCATTGTCTATGAGCTTATTTACTTGCAAAGTTGCACGCTGTATTAAAGTTTGTCTGAGAACATCAGGAGAATCAAAAACCTCACCGTCAACTTGGTCAAACGTTAACTTAGTTTCTTTCTCAGGGCCTGCCTGTAAAATATAGCTAACTTCTTCTCCGGTAAGCGTCCTCTTTGTAATCATTTCGACTACTTGCATCGGATATACTTGATTCTTTTTAGCGAGAATAAAGTAAAGAATTTGACCAACTGCGTACATATCAACCCTCGGAATCTTCTTGGGAATTATCTTCTTCTTCAAACGAATCAGAAGAAAGATGAAAAACTCCCATAGGGGGAGGACCTGATGGCGCAACAATGTAGTCAGGAGCTTCTTCGTCAAGAGGAACTTCGGCTACATTGCAAAGGTCTGAGATCTTGTCCCACAGCTTTTCTTCAATGAAAGATCGATCCTCAAGTTCTGCAAGATGCTGACTAAGAGTCTTCTTTATGTCTGGTGGTAGTACGACGCTAAACAGATCCCTAAGGTGTGCGATTTCAGTCCTTGTGAGCCTCAAATCATACGTCTTGCGCTTCTTGATCTTTTCCTTCTTCATGGATTCTCCTAGTACCTGCTGCCAGGTTGATTTGGTTCATTTGAATTCGTGCACTCGAACTTATGGCTGGTGGAGTGAGGACACCTCTTGTTACCGCATTTAGAGCACAGAACCATTCTGTACAACACAGGGTTGTCTAGACCTAGCTCTGGTCTATTGAGACATTCATAACAGTCGGTGCACCTCTCGTCCTCCATCACGCCTCCGCCGGATCTACGAGTGCCTCCATAAAGAGGTCAAAAGTATCCCTGTGATCGACGCTCGACTGAATCTTGATCACCTTGAGAGCTGCCTGAAGAGTCTTCATATCAAGCTTCTCAGAATATTCTTCTATAACGCTCTTGCGATCATCCTTGAGAAGTTCGATCTCGTTATCGATGTTCTCGATACGTCCAACGAATTCTTTGACGAGGTCACGAAGAGCGTTAATCTCATCGGGCTGAAGATGTGCTATGTTATATTGCTCAGGGGATTGCTTCTTCTTTGGCATACCCCTATGATACACATAAAAGAGAAATTTGTTCAGAGAGACTTGATTTTTTGGATGGTCTCTTTAAAGTCCTGAACGTATGGAGCTTCTTCCGGTATTCCCGCCTTGGCAACAGCGTCTATCTGACTCTGAAGATTTTTTATGTAAAACTCTTTCATTGTCTTTCTTGCTGCATCTATTAGCATCTTTTCAGCTTTTTCTTTTTCCTGCGGCGGGAGATTCTTGAGGTCTTCAGCCTCTGGTATCTTTTTACCCGTGAGCTTCTCTAGATCTTCTAAAGTCTTTGCTTCTTTTAGAACCGCAACAGCCTGCTTGTATATCTCAGAAAGAGATCTCCTGTACGATTCTGTTGCAACTTTTTGAATCTCTCCGAGACTTCGTGAATTAGAAAGTGACTTTCTTAAAAACTTTCTGTTCGAGAGTATCTTCTTGGTAACTTCTTCTTCAGAAATTTCTTTCAAAAGAGATTCTCCGAATACATTGCCGTCTTTGTCTCGTTTCTTCTTTTTCTTAGAAGAATCGCTACCGCTATTGTCTAAGAGGTCTCCGAAGTTTTTATCCTTCACTTTGTTAAACAAATCGTCGGAAAACCCACCAGTAAAAACCGAGAGAATATCCTTGACTACTTCGGGAGATTTACTAAGCGCAAGTGCTGAAAGCGTAAGATCAGGCGCAGTTACGAAAGCAACAAACGCAGCGTCTGTAGAGCTAAGCGCCTTGTTAGTTCTTTCATAGACATCCTTGTACTGGTTTCTAATCTTCTGAATGTCAGACTTTTCTTTTTCAAATACCTTTGCGTACTTAGCTCCAAGACCAGGAATAAGTGTTGTTAAAATTACACCAAAACTAACAGTAAGTAATGTCCTGGCTTTTCTCGTAATTTCTTTTGACTTACCAACAGCTGTCTTAAACACGTCCGTAAAGGGAGTTATAAAAGTGTTTTTAAGGTCTTCTCTGCTTCCGAAAGCCATGCCATACGGTCCTGCTGCGGCAGAGATATCACCTGCTGTTATTCCCGCATCTGATAGAGTTGAAGCTCCAAAAGAGTCTTCTGTCAGCACTTCTTTTACATACTCTTTCAGAAGGTGTGAGCTCGAACTATTTTTTGACATTCGAATCCTTCTTTCTGGGGGCTGCAATCTGCTTACCGCCGACGTGAGAAAGTACTTGAGCCTCAGCGTCGGCTGAGAGGCCAATTCTTCCGCCCTGCGTGAAGAACTTTACGCCTAGGTCGCTTTTTGGAGTGAATGTAAGAATTCCGTTATGATACCAAATTATACCTGCTGCTTCACCCATAGAGGCATTCACTGCTTGTTCACTTATCAATCGGTATAACTCAGCAACAGAAATTGAACCATAAGTTGATGGGTATGTATTGGAGAGAGCTCCTGCTATTTGAGGCAAAAGATTTGCGAAATCCTTCATGCCGAGTTCTGAAAATCTAGCGACATCTATGATTCCTGTTTTTGCAATCTGCTTCAATATAGGAGTATTGGTAATTAACTTTTCAGACGTAGACCCCATTTTACTTCCGACGCGAGGCTTTTCTTCTTTCACATGCCAGTTTTCTCCCATGACGTTCACGTCGTACGGACTGTTAGATCCGCCGAGCCTCGTTTCAGAGAACAACAGCGGCAAGACAAGCTCTCCCCTGCCAATCTGTGTTCCTGCAGAAACGGAAGTTCTTGTGTCTGCAAGCTCAAGAAGGGCATCAGGAACTGTAATTGTTCCTGTGGGCTTTCTTTCACTTTTATCTGAAAGAATCGCAGCTATCTCTGCGGGATAATTCTTAGAAAAGAACTTCTTCAGAAGAATTTGAATGGAAGCATTTTGAGGATAGCTTTCTTTCAGAAGATGCTCAATCTCAATTGCAGTCTCGGGATAATCTGAGTAACCTTCGAGGTAGCTATCTGGTTCAAATTTCTTGACTCCGAGCTCTTTGCTAATGAAAGATCTCAGCAGCTCTATCTTTTCATCCGGTATATCGTAATCTTCGTTGCCAATTTTTACTGCAGCCTCAGAAATATCCTCTGTTGCTTTTGCTTCCTTTTGGGCTTGACGTTTAGCAGATGCAAGCTCAGACTTTAATCTTGAGATTAAACGAGAATAGTTTGCACGAGCTTCAGAGCCTCTGCGCTGTTTGTCTCGCCAGCGTGCGAGATCAACAATTCTCATCTCTAGATCACTTATATGCTCTTGTGAACCCCAAGGAGCTTTTCCATCGGTTGTGTCAGCCTCTCGAATTCTTGTCTCAACTAACAATTCTATATAATTTCTCAAATCTTCAGACATCTGAGTCTCCGACGGCGTTTTTCATGGCAGCAATCAAGAAGTGCTTGATGTGAACGTCAGTAACGCTTTCTGCCTTTTCGAGATTAAAAGCTTCTCTGACTTTTTCTACGAGCTGTGTAGAAATTTCAACAGACGCGACCTGACCGCTCTTCATGGATAGTTCAACTTTTCTCGCTGGTATCATCGTTACTTTTTCTTTGGAGAAATTGGTACAGGACCCGAAGTATCTTCTGAAGAAGGCTTCTTCTCAATCTTCTCTTTCTCCGGAGCCTTAATGACGTTTGGCTTGATGGTTCTTTTTTCACCACTCACCTCTGACTTTTTCATCTCAACATTTGCTGGTTTGTCGCTTGGATCCGAGGCTTGTTCAGGTTCTATCTCTCCTGTAACAATCTGAGACAATCCTTTTAGAAAAGCAAATAATGCTGTCCTTTCAGCAGCGCTGAGGCTGTTGACATATTCGTCCATCTTGCCAGATATCGCAGAATCTTTAAAGGACTTTCCCGACCGAATGGTGTTAAGCTTGTCAACTATGTCTTTTGTTGTAATTTCAGCCTTCTTGAGTTTTTCTTTCTCTGCATCGACCGTCTTTGATGCTGTGGGAGGCTCAGAAGCTGATTTTTGGTCTGTAGCTTCTTCGTCTTTTTCGCCAAGCATTGCCTGATGCTGCTTTTCTTCAGCAGCATTTCGGTAAAGTGAAGATTTTATACTCTCGTTTACTATCTCTTCGATAGCTTTTGATAGAGATTTACCCGTTTGAATCTTTAAGTGCTTTTCCATGAATCACCACTTGATAAGTATGATCAGACTTTAATTAGATCAACGCCAAGGACGCACATCTTATTTTGTCGATCAAGTTCCATTATTTTTGAAGAAATAACTTGAAAAGGACCCTCCATACAAAATTCATCGTTGCCAAAACGCAAGTAAAGCACCCTGCAGGAAAGTCCGGAAGTCGAGAAGTTTTTAACAACGCTGTACGCTTCATTTAGGCTGACTTGTATATCAATTTTAGTGCTTGCTGTATTTTCAATAGAAATGCCCGAAAGACTTCCTACAATTAAATCAAAGTCAAAATCAAGTGCCGCAACTACAAAAGATTCTTCGGCTGCAGAGATTGTTTCTTGGTCCAAGGATGGTAACATCCCAACCAAAGAATCGCTCATTATGAGTCTATCAGTGTCATCTTGAATCATGCGAAAGACTATACACTACGTCTTTGTATAGTTCATCTGCGTGCTTAGCATATTCTTTGTCAAGCTCTGTTATCTGGTTGAGATCGTGTGTCTGTAAAGTCAAGGTTACAGATTCGTACTGTATCGTCAAAGTAGCGTGATGACCAGTTTTTTCTTCATGAATTAAAAGCTGCCTTACGAAGTCGTTCCTTAATTCGTTAGAAATAAACTTAAAGGTCTTAATCAAAGAATTGTCTGATTTTTTCCATTTGTCAGTCGCTATAACAGGAACGTCTCTGCCTCGAGGCATCACGGGAAGACGCCCGAAGTCCATGGGACGACGGGCTCTGTCAAGAAACTCTTCGTGAAGCTGACGCAATTGTTTCATAAGATGACACAGCCCCCAACAACTGCAGACTCTGTGAAGGAAGAACCGTGAGTCCAGACTTTTTTATTGCGGTCGACAACACACGAACCGCCTTTAAAATTAAGATCTCTCTCTTTTCCAACTCGATTGGACACGACTACGTTAGCAGCAGTTTCTTCAGCGAGCTCGACCCATGTTGAGTCCGGATAGCCGTAATCAGACCCCCAATTTGTAAGTAGTGCGATTGTGTCCACAGAGCCCTTCTTATAGAAGCGTTGTTCGTTCTTGTAGAACTTATATGTGTCTCTGTAATTGTTCATAACGTCACGGCAAATAAGAACGCCTGTTCGTCCGGCTCTTGTGACAATAACTGGGTGTAACTGCTCTGAAGACTCAGCCCATAAGTTATCTGAGCCCCACAAATTATGCTTCTGACAATTTCCTACAAGGCCTGTGGGACCAACGATTGCTGCTGAATTATAGAATTTACCTTCGCACGCCTCGACATACCCAAACACAATGTGCGTATTGAAACGTCGTGCAATTGGAAGAAATGATTCCGTCTGATAGCCGTCTCTGTTCTGCGAGCAATCAGCAGCTTCACGCTTGTCGTTAAGAACATAACCACTGAGGCACAACTCTGGGAGGACAACCAGAGATGCACCTTTTGCAGCTGCCTCAAATGCAAGCTGAGTCGCAATCTGTAAGTTTGCATAAACATCGTGCAATTCTGGCTTGAATTGCACAGCGGCTACGATCGGTGTTTGCATCATTCCTCTTCAGCACATCTTGTGCAGATTCTTGGGAAGCCTTTGCCGCCGTTAGCCTCGTATTCCTTCTTGTCAGAAGATTTCATGTTCTTGCCGCAACTTGGGCACTTTGGACCAGCTTCTGTGGGCTTTGCGGGACCGGCAGCTTCTGAAACATCTGCCTTCATCTCTTTCTTAAGCTGCTTGTCAAGAAACTCTTTGAAACCATCGAGTTCAGACACAATATCGGGGTGATCGAGCATGAGCTGAACGTCAGCTGCAGTGAGTTCTCCCGAACCCTTTAGGAAATCGACATAGTCCTTCATCGCCATCAAGATTGTAATTTCGAGCTCCTCTGGTTCCATTGCTCCCAAGTACTTTGCCTTTGAAAGAGCTTTTTCAACAGCCTGCTTGGCACCCGACTCAGAAGCATATCCGAGATCCTGAGCTATCTGCTTGAAAGATGCACCGCCGATATCTGTCTGCATGACATTCTTGCGTTCGCGGCCAGCTGCGGGTGCGTCTGCCCTGACCATGGGGGCTGCATCCTCGTCGTCGCGCCACTTCGACATTGTTCCCTGTAGATTTTTCTTACGCTTTTCAAGATTACGCATGTATTCACCGCCGTGAACACCCATTGGAATCTTCTTGACCGGTGGCAACTCTGCTTCTTTCAATATCTTTCTGATGGCAAGTCTGATAGTCTCTTCGACCTTCTTGTTGTCTTTCATTTCTTTGTCCTCTTCTGTGTCTTTAATAGCATCTTTCATCGCGTCAAAAACGTCTTCGACACAATTGTCAGAAATATCGTCAATCATGCCCGACAAGGCAACTTTAAGTTCTTTTCTATTCGCTGGTTTGAAATTTGGATTGCCCGGGTCTGTCGCGGCAGCAGAAGGATCAACTACAGCAGAAACAGAAGCAGGAGAATCTGAAAGATCGGTAGTAGACTGCCAACCGACGTTCGGATTCATCATCGTCTCTCTTATGAGTTCTCTAATTGCCTTTTCAGTCACGACGATTTTCATTTAGCGCTCGATTCAGTGGTCCAACGTCTTCCAAAATAGAGACCAAGTGTAGGTATTAGATATGCGCTTGCTGCGCCTGCATCAAAGGGTCTAATTGTAATAGGTCCAATCTTTTCAAAGACTGAAGCGATGTAAACCGCAGTGGTTACAAAAAAAGAAATTGTCGCAAATGTTGCTGACATGGACGGATTTCCGGTCGTGTCATTAATCCAAAATTTTGAAACATTTGATTGCTTGTCAGGTGAAGCAACAGGCTCCCTTAATGTAGCGTCGTCTGTCATGTTAGGACCTCTGTATGTTAAGTATTATCTAGAGGTCAATTAACGACCTGACCCACTGCATAGGCTGTTGCAATTGTAAAAATCATTGCACTTGCAAATCCCAGCCCAAACCAAGTCGCTCTATTGGGCGTAGATTCTTTTAGCGTGTTTACTTCTTCCTGCTTTTCTTTTATCTCTTTTTCAAGAACTTGAATTCTCTCATCTCTTGATTCGATTTGTGCATGTTGCACACTCTTTGCAGAATCACATCTCGTTTCTTGCTCTTTAAGATCAAAGAGCATCTTTGCCTGAGAGATCCTTACAGCAGTATCAACTTCAAGTCGAATACGATCTTCAAAAGTCATATATTCAGTAGCTATTTTTACGGCGGCGCTGGGAGTAAGTAGTACTCCTGGGAAGGGTGCCGCTTGTCCTTTTGACATGGGATAAATTAGGGCAAGATCAGAGCCTAGTTGAATTTCAGGTTTTACCTCTTGTGCAGAAGACAAAGAAGAAAATAGAAAAAATAACAACACGTATCTACTAAGGTTTTTCATATTACTTTTTCTCAGATGGAATTAGAACAGGTATTCCCGTTATTCTCCCAAGCTCACTCGAAAGACCCGTGGGATCACCCTTGTATTTTTCCAAGAGCTTCTTGCTTGTCTCTTCTTTTACTCTCTCCAGCTCCTTGAGCTTCTCTTCATGTCTGATCAGGGAAGCATCAAGGTCTTCTTGCAGCTTTTTTAAGTTTTTCTCGTGCTGCTTTCTTTCTTGATCTTGAGCTTCAAGTATCTTTTTCATCTCAGCATCATGAATCACTTGAATTTCTTTTATCTTCGTTGAAAAATCTTCTCTCTCGTTCTTGAATTGAGAAAATACATGATTGAAGAAAGAAACTACAATCAAAACTACCGCAATGGGTAGCAGAGCCGGCTTCAGAAATTCATAGAGGCTTTTCAAGATTAACATTTGCGGATCAATTTGGCTTTTCTGTTTTCGGCTTGCCTACTGCAGGAAGAGAAGATTCAAGATCTGAATCAGCCTTTAGCTTCTTTAAAAGGTATTCTTGAACTGTGTACAGATCGCTTATTGCTTTGTTTTGGTTGTCTATGGCGCTTATAATAGACTCCAGCGACTTCATAACTTGCGCAATTTGCTGTGCCAAAATGGAAACAGCCTTAGAAAGCATGTCAACGTCTTGCGGTAGTTCTGCACTCTTTTTCAAGAGAGTCGTTAGAAACGTCAGCAAGCCGTCGTTTTTTTCATTCGGGGGAGGATTGTTTGTTGTCATCTGAATCTTCAAGAAGATTGTACAATATCTCGCTGTTAATATCGACAATCTTTTGATTTTTATCTAGCTTTTCAAGGCTAGATAGCAGTTTTTTCTTTGCAATCTTTTCAAGAAACTTTTCAGACTTGACACTGTCAGAAATTGCTAGCTCAGCTGCTTCTTGAAACAAATCCTGCATTGTGATTCCGTGCTTAAAGAGCTTTTCTCTGAGAAAAGTATGTGTTTCTCTAGAGAGTTTAACATGAACACTTTTTCTATTGAAAAAAATGTCAGTTCTCAAGCAGCTCCCCCACCAGACATGGGACCAGCAGCACCTGCTTTTGGAGATTGAATTTCATCTTCTTTTTCAGATTCAGACTGGCCTATCTCTATTCCATAGGATTCGAGTAATTCATCTTTGAAAGACTGCAGTGCATCGCCCTCGTAATTGCCAGAAAGATAATTCGCAGCCCTACGAAGAATGGTGTTCTTAATTTCAAGAAGTGACTCGTAGTTATCAACAAGACGCATCACATCAGAAACAAAAGAACCCATGTTTATGTCTTCAAGCTTTGCTTTCTCAGGCACTTTTGCCTCGTCCTTGCCTTCGTCGTCAGCCTCTATAAGCTTCCGCCAGTCCCAAGTCATCCGCTCATAAGAGGCGGATTCAAATTTTGTCTGGCTTTCTTCCTTTGCTTGAGATTCATACTGCGAAAGATATTTGTCGATCTGAGAATCGACAGAATCTTCTCCCGCTTCTTTCTTTGGCGTTTCTTCTGCTTCTCGAAGAAGACGTGCAAGTTCTTTTAGAGAACTCATTACTTCACCACCGTTGCAATGGCCTCTGCCTTCTTAAATCTATCTTCAATGACAGTCCAGTTGAATTCACGCATCTGTGCTATGAGGTAGCTCTTCTTGTCAGTAAGATAGTCCTTGTAGTAAGCATGCTCCCACATGTCGACGACGATGAGGGGATAGAATCCAACTGGAACATCTCCGCTGTGGTGTGAGACCATAAAGTTCACGTACTTCTTCAGAAACATGTGGTAACCGAGAACTGCCCAGCCGCTGCCCGCTGACAATGCACATGCCATGAAATCACGCTGCCAGTCATCAAACGTTCCAAAGTCTCTCTCAAGTTTTAGGTAAGAAAGAGAATCCATCACAACTTCGCTGTGGGGATCAAAGCAGTTTGCGAAGTAGAGTTCGTGTAGCCACGTTGCATTGAGGTTGTAGGTCTCGTCGAGCTTAAGAGAACGATAGTCTGAGTGACGTGAGTTGACTTCAGTTCTGTTTGCTGTGTCTAACTTCGCAGAAACTTTATTCAGAGAATCAACATAGCCCTTATAGAGATCAACATGTGAATCTTTTGTTTTTTGAGAAACGAACTCCGAGACTTGCTTGAAAGGTTTTGGCTCCGCCACGTACGATTCATCAAGCGGCTCTGGTAGAACTTTCTCTTTCTTAAAGTGATCTTTGATGCTCTTTTTGATGATGCCGTCGACGTCGACGCCTGTCAACAAGTTTTTCTTATCATATGACATATTCATTCTCCAATGTGTCTTTGTCGACAATAAAGTTTTTACCTTCGGGTGACTTCAGAATGGCATCCTTGGGGCCGACTGAAACGAGTGTATAAAGCAAGCCTGATTTTTTATGTGTTAGCTTTAGCTCGGGAGAAAGAAGCGGCTTTTCTTTTCCGTCTACTTTGCCTTTAAAGACTGCATCTACTTCTTCGGCAAGTGTAGCTAGCTTTGCTTCCCACTCTTCTCTCATAATCTTAACAATATCTGATTCTTCAAGCTTCTTCATGACTACCACTAAATATAACGTCAGAAAATCTATTTACGATAATGCCGCATGTTCGCAATATAGTGAGACCAGAAGAATCTCTGTATTCTTGATCGTAAACAACTTCTGATATATTTGCATTGACTATTAGTTTGGCACACTGTTGACACGGAGAGTGCGTTAAGTACATTATCTTCTTGCGATTGAAGTTATAATCACACTTGACTATAGCATTTACTTCAGCGTGAATGAAACCCGACTGTCCTGGGTCAACTGAGTCAGGTTCATGTGGTCCGCCTCTATAGTTACCGTTATACCCGAGTGCTAGTAATCGAGTATTATCATCAGAAACTACTATTGCGCCAACTTTGAGACGTGTATCATAAGATCTCTCAGCTACGGTTTTTGCAATATTCATCCAAGTCTGGTGCCATGTAGGTCTACTCATTTTGGAGCCTTGACAATGTGTTGAAATAGTTCTGGGAAGTGCTGGGCGCAACGGGGCTCATATAGCTCTGAGCCGCCAACTTCGATCTCTTCTCCACCCATTTGCTTCTTGTGGGTGAAATGAGCGTCTCTTCCGCATATCGTGCAAACAGCGGTGCATTTATGAACCTGTGTAGCCCAGGGAAGCATCTTCTCTATTTCGTGAAATGTTTTACCAGACGAAGACATCTCAAGAGATGAAACAACGATTGTAAAGCCATATGTGTAAAGCCATATTAGCGTTTCTGCTGCGCCGGGTATCATGAAGGCTTCGTCTACTGCAACGACTTGTGGTTCGTTTTCTAGACTTGTCAAGTACTCAAGGATTTCTGCGCCAGTTTTTACACAAACAGCAGGTATACTACGCCCTCCGTGAGTAACGACATCACTCACGCTGTATCTGTCGTCAATATTAGGCTTGAAAATTTCAATCTTTTTGTGCTGATACTTATATTTTTCAAGCGTAGTAAGAAGGCTGCTGGTCTTCGAAGAGAACATCGGGCCGCAGTAGACTATGAATTCTGGATTTGCTAGCATTTCTTGACCTCATAGTCCTTGACTGTGTTCCAATTTTTCTCATACCACTCAATTGTTCTATCAAGACCTTCCCAAAATTTAACTACAGGTACGTATCCCAGCTTTTCTTTTATGTCATCAAGTGCCGCCTGAGTGTGCATAACATCGCCTGCTCGCCAAGGTGCAGAATGATGTTTTGCGTCTGGGTATTTCTTTTTAAGATATTCTAGTATGTCCTTGTTGGAAGTTCTCTCTCCGCATGCAACATTAAAGCAGCTTGCTTCAGTCTTTTCAGTTGAAATTGCTGCTCTATAGCATGCATCGACTACGTTATCTACGTAACATAAGTCTCTTGTCTGCGTTCCATCACCGTCAGACCTCATGGAATTTCCTCGCATTATCGCTGTCATCCAGGCTGACACTGCTGTAGAATACGGAGAATTACCAAGCTGTCTGGGACCGAAGACATTAAAAAACCGCAGACTAATGGAATCTAGTTCGTAATGCATCCAATATTGCTTTAGATAGTCTTCTATGATTGACTTTTGCAAAGCATAGGGTGACTTTGGATTCTTTTGGTAGGTGGTTGGCGTGGGTAGAACATCAGCTCCTCCATAAACGGAAGAAGAAGATGCAAATACAAATCTTGTTATATTGCCTCTGCAAGCTTCTATCAGTTCAAGCGTCTTCGTTACATTTGTCTCGTGAGTAAAAACGGGATGATCGACAGAAAAAGACACACGAGGAATTGCAGCAAGGTGAAAAACATAATCATAGATGCCTGATCGAACTCTATCAAGCACTGTCTTTGATGCAAAATCATCAATCATAACCGCGTCAGGCTTTAGAGAAGAGTTAATATTCTCTTTGTGACCAGACACGAGATTGTCAACAATATGAACTTCCCAGCCTTCTCTTACGAGCCTATCAGTCAGATGACTACCTATAAATCCAGCTGCCCCAGTTATTAACGCTCTTTTCGACATGTTGTCCTCAATTATAATACATGAACAATTTAATGGACACTAAGAAAGAAGCCATTCTTTCTGAGAAATTAATTGCTAGAGCATCATTCTTGATACAACTTTACCAGAAATTTCTTCTGAAGAATCTTTGTGCGGTGTGTTTGAGAGAACTTCAACTATAGCATTGCTTAAGTAATAAGCTAGAGCCTCGTTCCAAGCAGCGGGACGCGCCTTCTCTGAAACAAGCTGTAGTTCGAATTCTATGTTCTCCCAGGCCTCATAAACGGATTCAAACATGATGCTTTCATCATTTGTTAGAATTTCGTCTACGATGAACTGAGAAACTCCTTCCCTCTCAAGAGAGAGAGCAATACCTTCTCTAAAATCTGAAAAATTATCAATGAAAGACTTTTTCGTAATCATCTCCTTGATTTTCAATCTAAGAGAAGATCTGATCAACTTTCTAATCTCGTCAAAGTCCATTGCTTTAATTATGCTTCCTTCTTCCAGAAGCTATACATTTTCTTTTCGATCTCATAATTCATCATCTTGACAGTTCGATTTGGTTGCGATGTAGCCCATACGAACATCTTCTCTATGAGATCATTAAAGTCTGTCTCATCTTTGAACCCAAGATCTTTCTTGGCTTTGCTGTGATCGCAATAAGCAAGTTTTACTTCATCTCTGGCTTCAAGATGAACTAGGCTCGTATTATAGCCAAGCTTGTTTGCAACGCTGCAAAATCGATTGGCAGCTTCGAGAATTGTCATTTCTGTGTCTGCGCCTATGTTATAGGTTTGACAATCACCTACCATCATAAGCTTTTCAAAAGGCTCCATGTAATACTTGATATCAGAGAACGATCTAACCTGAGAACCATCTCCATAGACTGTAAGTGGCTGTCCAGACAATGTCTGTCTAATCCAAATGCCAAGTACATTCCGATATTTGTCCCAAATATTCTGATATATCCCGAAGACGTTATGGGGTCTAACTATAGAATAGTTCAAGCCGAAAAATCGAGAAGCTTGTTGTAAATCCATCTCTATCGCATACTTTGCTATTCCGTATGGATCTTCTGGATTTGGTGTCATTTCCTCTGTGTAGGGCGGCTGGTATGCACTCCCATACACATCCATCGAAGAAGTAAAAATTACCTTCTTTACATCGTTATTGATGCAGCTATTGATTAAGTTGACAGAAGCAACAACGTTGTTCGTGTAGTTAAAATTTCTGATAAATGGACTTAAACCAACAGCAGCGTAAGCTGCAAAATGATAAGCATAATCGGGCTTTGTATCCTTGAAAACTCTGTCTATTTTCTCAGCATCAACAAGATTTCTTTCATAGAAATCAACTCTTGGATCAATATTTTCTATATAACCGCCACTAAGATCGTCAACTCCTACAACTTCATGCCCTTTTTCAAGGAGATGACGTGTAAAATGCGATCCCAAGAGACCAGCACACCCAGTTACAAGTATCTTTGACATGAAATCAATTATACCTTGTCGTGGCGAACGTGAAGACTATTATAGTTTACATCGAGAAAAATTTGCTTGGGATTCCAAGAGAAGATTCTTGCAATTTCTGCTGAAAGATGAGAGAGAAATCTAAGATCTGCCGATCCGTTTTTGATGGAGTCAGTACTTCTAAGACCACACAATACTCTTAAGCTGCCTGATCTGTTCAGAAAGTGGATCGAAGATATGCAGGTATCACTTGAATAGAAGAATCTTCTCGTATCCAACCCTTGCGGAGAATTGTAAGGATTTTCTCCAGCAGTTTCCTTCTGAATAACTTCTTTACACTTGTCAAAAATGCCTTTAAAGTATTCAGCTTCATGTTCAACAAACATGACGTCTGGGTCTTTGTACTCTGGTGAGAGATTTAGCCGGAGACCAAACTGAATCTCAGCGTCTGAATCTAATTTGGTCCACATTCTACTGAGGGAACCAAGCATTGCAGGTGTGAGCTGCTCATACTGATTCAATGCTCGTAAGGCAAGTTGAGTTACTTCTCGCTTGCTACAATTGCTCCTAATCACAAAAACATTGGGTAGCGATTCAATCTTCTCTGTCTCTTCTAGAAAAATATCATAAAGACGACTGAGAGAGATTTCATTCTGAAATTCGTCGCCTCGTTCACGAAGCCTATTCAAAATCACATCTTTTTCTGGGAGAAGAATTACAAAAAAGTTATTTGCATTACAAAGCTCTTCTCTAAGAGAGAATCTTAGTTCCTCAACGACGGGTCTGTCATACAGACGAGCATAGCACAGAGTAGAAAGATAGGACCTGTCTCTAATATTTCTAATAAATGCTGTTGCCTTATTGAGGTCTGAATAAAGAGAAGTTTTTCCGCTGCAATCAGGACCCTCTAGAATGACATATCTTACAGGTAGGCTGCTCAAATTCATACCATTTGCCTCATCTTAAAAATTGAAGTAGAAAATCCCCATTGAGCGTCGTGCTGAGCCTTGCACACCCAGAGAGTGTAAGGCTTGATGTCTTCTTGGGGTGTGCCCCATACCCTAATCCTTGACGTCCTGAATGTATTGTCAAGGGTCTTAATTGCATAAAAAACCTTTCCGTTCTTCGTCTTTTTCATCTCGACCGAGGACGCGCAAAACCATCCAATTCCCTCAGATCCTGCAGGTATTTCATGTAGACTTGGAACCTCTTTTTCTTCAACCTTCTTCATAACATCTGGTGGGAACAGTAGGTCTGAATCGATTGTAGAGGTAAGCTCATATCTGACCCCAATCTTCTCTTCTCTGTCCCAGTCTTGCGTGGAAGAAAGCTCCTCTAAGAGAAAATCTAGGATGGGCATTACAGGTTCTCCAAGTTTCTCCTTCTTTTTCATCTGGGAAGGTGTCAAACCATAATAACCTTTTCTCAGCGTTTCATAGTTATCGCCCTCAGTAAGAGCCATTAAAAGCTGTCTATGATTTGCAACACGACCATACTGAAAATCCTCTAAAGATTCAAGTGCCTCTATTCTGCAAAGCGCTGTAAGAACGGTCTTGTTAATCTTGCTAGGTCTCCATGTGCCCGCTTCATCAAAGAGCATGCTGCTAAGGTTCTTATAGGGTCTACTTGCTAGAATCTCGTCGACTGCGGATGAACCAATTCCCTTCACAGAAGTCAAAGGAGGAACGAAAGCCTGCGCAGCATCAGAATATTGCCATTCTTTTCCCGAGTAATTAACATCTATCTTCGAGAAAGAATAGCCGATCGTCTTGATCTCAGAAATAGCCTTGGCAAGAGCGTCTGGATTGGAGTTCTCTGACTGTAGAATAGTTGCAAGCCATTCCTTCTCGTAGTGAGTGTGGAGCCATGCTGCATAGTAAGAATCAAGTGCATATGCGACCGAGTGTGACTTATTAAAGCCGTAAAGAGAGAAGAATTCAATCTTGTCAAAAAGCTCATGCATCATCTTCTCGTCAAGGTCGTGAAGGCGCTTTGCTCCACTAACAAACCGCTCTCTAAGAACAGCTCTTTCGCCGCCTTTTTTGTCAGCAGTGTCAAGAGACTTCTTTACGAGAGTCTTTCGCATCTGATCAGCTTCGCCTTCAGAGAATCCAGAGAGCTCCATTGCAAGCAACATGAACTGCTCCTGGAAAGTGATGAAGCCCCTGGTCGCTCCGAGAACTTTCTCGATGAGAGGATGGTCGTACTTAATTTTAGAAAGGTCTTTCCCGGCATCGACGTACATGTTATGAACGTTCGCCTTGAGCGGTCCAGGACGATAGATTGCTGTAACTGCAGCTAGCTCGTCGATATTATTGGGCTTTGCCTGCATACAGAACTTTCGTGCACCACTCGCAGTAAATTGGAACACACCTACAAAGTTTCCCTTATGATACACGTGATCCCATACTTTGGGGTCGTCCTGTTTGACATATCGACAGTTAAGATGCTTGTCGAAAAAAGTCTTAATGTCTGTAAAAGAAGGATCTGGGTTGCCTTCCTTAACGAGAATGCGTCTAATGCAGTTCTCAACATCCTTGAGAAGTGTGAGTCCCAAGAAGTCGAACTTAAGGAACCCGTTCTCCTCTAGATTTCTGAAGTTCATACCTTCAGACCAAGGAGTCTGTAGTTCACCTCTGACACCGATGATAGGCATGGTAGCTGCGAGATCATCAGGATCGGCGACAAGAACACCGCCCGCGTGGCGACCGACAGAACGATTCTGCATGAAGAGCGTTTCGACGTGCGCCGCTACGTCGGGGTATTTCTCCATGAAGTCTTTGTACTTTGGAGAATATTTCATGCAGTCCTCGTGTTTCAAAACAAAGACCGACTTTTCAGTATCGTCATCTCGCGCCTGATTCATTACCTCGTCTTGTAGCGGTCCTGTCATCTCATTGACTTCTTCGAAGGGAACTCCGTAGATCTTAGAGATGTCTTTTACCAATGATTTAAGCTTCAAGGTGTTGAAGTTAGATACTGGGATTACTGCGTCGTCGCCAAATAGTTCGCGCGCAGAATCGATGAGTACATCACGGTCACCGGCGTCAGAGTCAATGTCGGGCCATGCAACCTTTTGACGATTGAGGAATCGACCCCACAGTAGATTATATGGAATTGGATCAATCTGAGTGATACCGAGAAGAAAGTTGACGAGAGATCCGGCTCCGCTTCCTCTTCCTGGTCCGAGAAGAGTCCGCTCTTCAGACTTCTTGAAGATCTTATACATCGTGACGAAGTAAGAAGAGTGTCCCAAGAATTTGATGTCAGACAGCTCCATCTTTGCTCGCTCGATATATTCAGCCTTGTCCGAAAGACCTTCGCGCTCGAGGCCTTCTTTTACGAGCTTCGTTAGCTGTTGGAACGTGGAGTTACCAGGTTCGTCGAGGTGCGGAAGTTTTGCCTTGACAGGAATCCAGGTGTCTTCGCATTCTTGCCACGCAAGATCGTGAGTTCTCTCAATCGAATCGCGAACAAGCTCTTCGGTACCCTGATAGAATTCATATTGTTCATATGACTTTAGAAATTCATCCCACATCTGGGTGGCATTCTTCGGATATAGTTCGCACTTAAGATCCTCAAATCTTGGAAGTGCGCCTTGATCGAGTTTCGCACCCATCCAGCCGAGCTTCTTGTAAAGTTCGCGTGCTTGCCACTTAGACGGGTCTGGGTAGTGAGAATCGCATGTGGAGATAAGCGGGATACCCGTTTTCTTATGCAAATCAATTAGATACTTGTTGACTGTATGTTGCTTCTCAAGCTTATTGAACTGCAACTCCAAGAAGAAGTTATTGCGTCCAACAGCATCTACAAAACGATCTGCAACGTTCTCGATGTCACTGAGAATCTCTTGCCCAGTCTTGCCATGCGCTTCTCCAAGAAGAATCTTGGAGGAGAAGTATCCGCCAAGGCAAGCGGTCGACCAGATGATATCTGATCCGTACCTAGACAAGAGATCGAAATCGATTCGAGGATATCGATAGAAACCGTCCTTGTACGACAGCTTCACGAGTCTGTAGAGATTGGCCAGGCCGTTCTTATTTTTTGCAACTGCGACCAAGTGGTAACGCCTTTGCCAATCTTTCGATTTAACGTCGACAGTCTTTGTTTCATTCTCGTCCTCTACGACGAGACCACCCTGTTCCTCTTCGTCTGCATCGACGTCCGTAGGTGTCTTGGCACGCTTTTCAGCCTCGGCTGCACTCTTGGCGTCCTTGATAGATTGCTTGTGAGCTTCGTAGTCGAGCGACCATTGAGTCAGCGAGGGAACGAAGTAGAACTCAACACCGTACAGCTGGCGATACTTGATGCCCTTCTTCTGGATCTTGGCGGCTGCATTCTTGGCGTGTGCGTGACCGTTGCCGTTGCCGTGGTCGGTCAAGGCCCAGGCATCCATTCCCTGAGATTCAGACGTCACAAATGAAATGTGATCTCCTGGATAGCCGAGACCGTCAAATGTTGAAAATCCTGAGTGCGAGTGTAAACCGACGAACCGATTCGGAGGCCTGATTTCATCCAGCGACTTAATGAGACTTGACATGTTTGTATCTTAAATTTCTTTCAGATTCTTTTACACTACTTGCGCTTCTTAGACTTGACCTTCGAAGCGTTGACTTTCTCTGCCTCGTCGAGAAATCCTTTAACTGCATCTACGATGTACTTGTCAAGATAGTGACCAAGCTCTTGCTTCAAGTCGTAGACAATAAAGTCTTCCCACTTCTTTCGATCATAGTCAGATCTTTGAACATCGAATGTCGTGATCTCAGGAAGATTGGATTGAAGATCGATCGACTTACCTCGAAAGTAACCATCGTCAGTTTCTAAATCAATATGGAACTTAAACGTACTACGTGACATTGTGAACTCCAATCACATCGTAAACAATTCAGGCAGCCATTTGCACAGCTGCCTGAAACATCACTCGATTTCCTTATCGTAAGGTTCGTAGAGCATCTTACCTGCATCCCTGCAGCGATTAAGATAGTCCTCAAGCTGATCGAACGTGGTACAAACCTTAATACCAGATCGACTGAGCATTAGGTTGAACTTGGCTCCTGGTGGGAGGTTCTCACAGAAATAGACGATCTTGCGGTCAAGGGCGAATGCAGCTCCTGCCTCCCAGATTGTGCCGATGTCACGATAGGTGGTGTTAACAAGAGTGAAGTCGCATTCGCGGATGTGCTTCATGTTACCCTTGAAGACGTTGTCCTGAACCTCGAGAGAGGCATCTGGTGGGCAAACGAAGATGCGACGAGGAGATGCAAGCTCGATCCAGTCCTCACGGCTGTCAAAGACAGCTTCAAGCTTCGTGAGTTGCTTGTCCTGGTCTGGCGAAAACCACCCTGATGCCAAATAGACATGTTGTTTACGATCGAACATTATTGACTCCTCCGCTTGTATTCCTGTCGACGTGCTTCCATCTCACTCCACACGTCGTCGTGTGTGAGAACAATGCTAAGACATTGTGTCACAGCATCTGTGATCTGATCGTTGATGCCCTTCGGCATGTTCATGTTCTGCATAACGTGTGCAATGAGTTCTAGATCATCCATCTTCTTCATGTTACTTACCAGCTTTCCAGGCATCATGTTGCGCCTTGAGTCCATCCCAGTCCTTCATATCTGCGTTCCACAGTTCGGTGAACCTCTTCTGTGGACCATCGCCGTGGGTACCATTGATCTCCTCCCTCGTGCACTGGTAGATCGTGTCGTTCGGGTGGAACTCGAACTTGTCGTTCTTTGGAATAGGCCAGTAGAGGTTAGTGCCACGGGACACGAACTTGTCACCTTCCTTCACGCGGAAGGTCTTGATGTAGTGCATATCGGGCTTGTTGAAGTCGATCACCGACGTGAACTCAGGAATCACCTTGGCGACTTCTACGGCCATTCTCGAGGCGAGGAGGTTGTCAGCAGCAGGCTGGATCTGCGTGTCCATGCGCTGGTAAATGAAACCGATGAGGTCCTTGAGCGACAGTCGCATGTAGTAGAACGAGGTCATGCACTTCGGGAGGATGAGTCGGGCATCCATCATGGAGACCGCCTTGGAGTCGACCATCTCAGCGTAAAGTTCCTTGGAGTCGTTTACGATCTTCTCCCAGCGGCGAAGGAAGTCGGGCGAGTTCTGCACGGGTTCCGGAACGACCACGTCGTCATCACGGAGGTCGCGATCACCCGTGCACTGTGCAGCGAAAGTACCTGCACGGTGGCGAATGATGTGAGTCACCTCCTGGAAGGACAGGCCGCTGAGACGGAACGTGAAGCCGAGGCACTCCATTGGAGCAGGAAGAGTGCGCCCACCAAATACGTCCTCGAGGTTCTTGGAGAGTTCCTGCTGCGACACTCCTTCAGTCGGGTCGATGTCTGGGCGATCTGCCCAGGTGGCCTTGACGTAGTGCCATGCCACGTTCCATGCCTGTTGGCGGGTCGGGTGATCGACTAGCTCCACTTTGAGAGCGTCGAGGTTGTTAAGGAAAGTGGTCTTCGGTTCTTGACCGAACTTGAGGACCATTGGGAGTTCGATTGGTTCTAGATCTTTATTGATGGGCATGGTTTCTCCAAAAAGAGTTGCGGCTTAGCGTCATTATAGACTGCAAGAGGACGATATTACAATAAACAAGAAACAGCGTCAATGAACTGTGTTTGAAGATGATCAGGTATTGCTTTTCTATAGTCGACAGGGAAGAAATCATTTCTGTCAACGGCAACATTAAAGTGATTCTCGTGATTGGGAGTGCTAGCGTGATGTGTGTGACCGTGAACGACGTGCTCTATTTCACCAATCTCGTCAAGATTAACGCCGAAATCTTGAGCTGTCATGAGTGGGTAATGAATTACCAAAACACCACCCAGCTCAAGTCGTTCAAAAACTTTTTCGAATCCTGACGCTTCATACCAATCATCAGTCTGATGATCGTGGTTGCCTCTCACGAGGAATTTTCTTCCATTAAGAGATCGGATAACTTCCCTCAAATTTTCTTCCCTTTTTCCAAGACCAGCAGACAAATCGCCACAATATATGACTGAGTCATCTTTACCGACCGTGGTGTTCCATCGACAAATCATGTCAGCATTCATGCAATCGACGTCTGAAAAAGGTCGATTGCAATACTTGATTATGTTAGAGTGAAAGAAATGATGGTCAGATGAGAAGAAAATACTCATGAAGTCAATGTTGATCTTACATAAGTCCTAATCAAGTTTTCAACAGCGAGTCTCGAAGAAGCTATTTTTGACATAGTTTTCCACACACCTAGCTTCCCTTCTTTTCCAAGCCAATCTGGAAGATTCTTGATGAATGACTTGGAGTCTCCCGAAGACAGATACTGGCGCATAGCTGTTCCGCTTACGCCTCCTGTTCCCGATCTCTTTACACCGGCAGCAAGTATTCTATCTTTTAGTTCAGGATTTTTCTGGGTTATGGTGTCTACTCGCTGCTGTGCCTCGTTTTCTCCTGCCGAGTCTATTCCTCCATAAAGCCTGACAATCGTCTTCTTTCCCCTGTTGACAAGATCACGAGCTACTAAAACTGCCTCTCTCATTGGAGAATCAGAGAATCTAATTACAACTTTATCTCCATATTCTTCTGATATGCCAGGAATATAATAGTCGCGCCAGAGAGGTATCATGTCCTCAGCAGTTATTTCCTCTCTGCCGCCAGTTGAAACAAAAATTATGATGGAGTCATTTCCGTCAGCAATGGCTTGCTTAATGAGAGAGTCATGTCCAGAATGAAATGGCTTTGCAGCCATCGGAATGACAGCAACTTTATTCGCTCGATGCGTACCCGTGCTTAGAAGGCGCAATTTTGCTGTGAGAAGAATGTCTTCCTGTACATTTATCTTTGATTTTACTGGGTGTTCAGGCAAGTCTTCTAGGCTATAAGCAATACTAGAAAGTTTATCAAGCATCTCTTCTGGTTTGCCGCGGGGAAGATTGTCTAAAATTCCATCAACCAATTCATTAACAGCGCGCCAGTACAACGTCTCTTCGTCTGCGGTTCCTTTTGATCTGGCAGCCTTTGCCGCCCTGACATCTTTGCTATGCTGATCCGAAGCAAGAACTTTAATTAGTTGCTTTTCAGATACTTCATCGTCTCCTATTTGTATGACAACTCCCTCGGCAGCTCCGCCGAGGGAGGATTCTAACTGTGAAAAAGAATTTGCAGTTAGATTAACGATAGACATCGGATCAGAGAAGTCAGTACTATCAAAGCCCTGCTGAAATAAGCTCTTCAGCCCAGCATCAATGCATCCGTCAAGAATCGATTTGCGAGAAGACAGATTTCCGTCAAACACAACAGGGAATGAACCAAGCTTTAACATCTTCCTGTAGGATTCAAGCTCTTCAGGTGAATCCACGAAGTTAGAAGAAGAAAATAGTTGACCTCTAGAAACAGCATATTTTGTAGGACCGAATCCTACCAAATACATGCCATGCTTTTTCGCATAGTCACGTGTAACTGTAGGCTTGTTCTGTACAAACTCTATAAAAAACTCAGTGTTAACCGGTATCTGCGATGTCCCTGGGTGAACTTTTTTCAGATGGTCATGAACAAATTTGTACTGTGACGTGCCAAGCGCTGTTGCCTTTATGTCCTTTTCTCTTTTTTCTAACCCCTTGAATTCCGTTGAATATATTACATTTCCCTTGTAGGAAACTATCCAGTTCTTGGAGTAATCTTTGGGATCAAAAGGACTGTCGTTCCTTATAAGTGTCAGCTTAGTTCCGTCGATCTTTTCTACAGCGACTATGTGTTTTCTTATAAAGTCAGAAGCTTTTTTCGGGTTAGTAATTGCCTTTTGAAGGGCTTTGATCGATATGTCAAGCATCTAGCAAGTTTCTCCATATTCTCAAAGATTCTGATCTGACCTTGTAGGACTTATAATAGTCTTCTTGCAAGTCTTCGAGATGTCTGTCATGCTTTTGAAGAAAGGGAAATTTATTTCTAAATGCAGCTATTGCAGGCATCTTGGCTGACATGTCACCTTCAGAGCTTGTTGCGTCGAGGGCCTGGCCTTCTTTTCCATATAATTTAAATCCTATAAAGTCAAGGTATACTTCTTCAATCTGATTGTCGTCGAAGTGATCCTGCATTAATTGCAGAAGGCCAAGGTAGGAATCTAGAAGATTCAGCTCATTTCCGACAGGATTGTCTCCAAAGAGCAGTCTAAAAATTTCTTTTTTCGATCTAACGTCATCACCAGCAGGAATCTCCTTGTACGCCTCCATTCCGTTTACAATCACAGGTGTTCCGTCCTTGTGAAATTGCTGGGTAAACTTTGTTCTTAGGCCTTTGTCGACTGAAAATGAAAGAAGCCTTACAGGATTTGTGGTCTTCGACACCTTGACCTTTTCAGGTGGGTCGAGCGGACTCGTTCTTGTGAGAAGAACTACATCTCGTTTCAGTGAAACAACTGTAGCAAGACATCTCAGAATATATTTGTGAAATACTCCTTTAATGCTGCTTTTTGTATCTTCCCAAGAAGAAGAGTGACCAAACTTTGCAAACTCGTTCGGAGATCCTGATTCATAGTCTACGGACTCAAAATCAATCTGAACATAAAGCTGAGGATTATTTCCGTCTGAATACGTGAAGAGACAATTGATCTGCTCTCCGCCAATACCTGCTTTTTTATCGACGTATGAAACCGAAGAATTTAGCTTCTTCCCTGTAATTTCATCAAGAAGCTCAAAAAGAGTCTTAAAGTTCTCCTTCGGAACTGTCAAGTCTATGTCGCCGAATGTTGGCTTGTATTCATTTATCTCTTCGTCAGAAAGTCTATTTCCGAATAAATGCTCAGAAGAACCATTGAATGCCTCTCCTGTGTTTAGTAGGGTATCACGAGTCTTTGCGGGCCAGATTGGTGTTCCAAACTTCTTCGCATGTAACTTGTCAAGAACTTTAAAAGCATCAACAAAAGACTTCTTAAACTGAGTCCTATCGATCTTTCTAAAGTCTGGTTTATCCACTCTGTAAGACTTGCCTGAAGGTCCCACAATATTTACATTTCCGCCCATGACCGTCCTTTATAGCGGATAACTATACAATCGACCTGTCAGACAACTGGGATAAAATCAATGGGATTGCATCCTTTTGGAACATACGATATGTTATTAATTCCTTTGACTTCCTGATTGTATGATTTTTCCGGAACCATGACTTTTACATCATGCTTGGCATATTCTGCAGCGTGCTTCGCAGAGTCATCGATTGCAAAGTACTTGCCTTTGCTGTAATACGGCTGCTTGGTGAGCCAAACAAACTTCTCTGGTGCGAAGGCAACTCCGTCTGCATCTATCTTGTTCATAGAGAGCCAGGCGTACGTATCATAAAAACAATTGAGCTCATTCTCAGGACGAGAAGTTATGATCTGAATCCAGTATCCTTGCGACTTGAGATGATTCAGCAGAGCGATATATGCTTCGTCCCTCTCTAGCAAAGCAAGACCGTGACAGTCTATGAACTCTTTGAAATATCCTTCGCTGTTAATGTCAAGCTTCTTAAACTCGCGAACGTTATAGTATTCATCACTTTCTGGGTCGATGAAATGACCGCATTTTCTCGATGACCAATCGCAGAAAGACTTTCTAAAATTTGCTAATACATCATCCATGTCGAAAAGAGCGACAGGCTGTTCACCATCCCAGCATCTTCCAGCCATCTTGTGTCTGTAGTGAAGAAAGCTGTTCTTTTGGTCCAGGGCAGCTGCAAAATTATTCGAGTCAATTCCCCACAGGTTAAGGATGGCTAGAATATATCGATAAGCATCGACTGTCTTGAAGAGGATCTTTGCTATGTCTACGGGACCTTCTGAAGTTCTATGATCCTTATAGTTAACAGCTTCTACGATTCCTGTTGCCTCTGAGTGCAATGCAAGAACAAGCGTCTTTAAGTGTTCTTCTCTCTGTTTTTCAGTTAGCTTTGAAGAATCAAAGAAAAGATCAGAGAAGTCTTTTTGAGCTGCTAGAGATTCATCGAGATTATTCCAGTTAGGCATTAGTAGTCTTTCTTCAGCCTGTCATGAATGATACTGTCTTTTCTAGTATAAGCTTCAAACAACTCTTCTGCATCGATGCCTAGCATGACGAGGACAGAAAGAAAGTAATTGAACGCGTCTACATACTCTTCAAGAAAAGCTTCGTGATCAAAATCTGCAATCTCTGTCGTTCTATGTGGCTTCCAGTTCTTTAGATGCGCAAGAGACTCAAACATCTCCTCGACTCCCTTCAAAACTGTATCTCGAACAACTTGCTGAGACTCTTTCCTAGAAATGTCAACAGGCCACGATTGCAGAACAGCAGGCCTCTTTGCAGCCAAGTCTCTCATAAACTTCTCTCGAAGCTCTAGCATCTTAGTAAGTTTGCAACTATCCATATCTGTTAGATCATATAAACGTCCAAACAGTAAGTACAATGCATATTTAGAAGTATGAAGAGAAGCATCGTTGAAATAATACAGGAAAGATTCGGTGATCCTATTGGAAGTTACGCTGGTGATGCGCCAGCAGGTGTTCGAAGCATTGATGAGAGCATCTGTCCCGAATGCGGCATGAAAGACTGCGAATGCGAACACACAAACGAAGCTGAGGCTTGCACGCAATGTGGCTACATGAAAATCGAAGGATCTTGTGGTTGCACTCACCTCGACGAAGCAAAGAAGAAAAAGAGAGGTCTCTGGGCGAACATTCATGCCAGACGCAAGGCAGGTAAACGTCCTAAGCGACCAGGAGAGAAGGGCTATCCTGAAACGTTAGACGTAACCAAATAAGAAACGGCCTCTTTCGAGGCCGTTTTTCGTTTTTAATTTACTTCTTTTTCTTTGATTTTGACTTCTTTACAACCGCCCAAGATTTGGACGGATTGGCTGAGTTGACTCTTGCCATTGCCCACTGGTGCTGTGACATTCCCTTGCGTGAACCTGAAGTAGCCCAAGCAGCAAGCCCCTTTTTGTACTCTGCCTCTACAGAACCAGGAGTGAGACCTCGTTTCTCAGCTTTCTTCCTAAGGGTTTCTTTGGTCTTAGCAGAAAGAGCCTCATTTAAAACTTCAGATATGAGATCTTGAAGAAGCGCTATACCTTCTTTTGCAGACTCAGAATCATCGCGTGGCTTACTCTTGAAGCCGGGTTTCTCACGCTCTTTCTCTTCCATGTCAGCCCGTAGTTTATAAGCTCGCTTCCTGTCTTCGGGATCATCGCTCTTTGCAAGCTCTTTCGCTCTGTCGAGGTCACGATCACGCTTTGTCCCCTGTTTTGCACCGTATTGTCTTGGGTGGGGCTTGTCTGAAGCATCTTTCTTCTTAGCTTCTTCTAGGGCATCTTTGATAAGGTTGCGAAGATCTTCCTCTGTCAATGATAGCTCTTCGTTCGACATTTCACTTCTCGCTTGGCCACTTTCCTGTGGCCTTGTGCATCATCCAAGCTGCTGCCGCCTCTGGTTCATCAGCCCACTTCTCAACCTTCTTAACCTTGTCTTTGAAGGTCTTTGTTCCCTTTAGTATCTTCTGTGCAGTCTTCTTGGAAGGTCCCTTAGATTTCGCTTCAGCGTGCACCTCGTGCTCGTGCTCGTCTTCCTCGCCGTATGCTTCGAGATTCGCATCGCCAGTAAGATAACCGTGAACCTGCTGAAGATTCTCGTGAGCAACTGCTATGTGGCTTTGTACCCATCCGGGAAGCTGATCATCATAATCGAGAAGCTCGCAGATGTCATGCGCCATCTCCTTCATTGAAGAGAGCTGTGACTTTGCCATGTATCCTTCGTCATCTTGAGCAGCACCATGCTCAGAACCGTGTAGAAATCGATCATCATCATCAAAATCAACAGCAGGTTCATGATCGTCCCCGGCGACGTAACCCCAGTTTCCGTTCTTCCAGGCTGCCATCTCATCTTCTGTGATGCGAGTCATTGCTTCTGTAAGATTCTTCTTTGGCTTTATCTTAGAAATCTCCTCTGAGATAATCTTTCTAAGCATCGATGCTGTAAGCTTCATTGTGGCATAATCCTTTGTTTGAGGAGATAGATGTGTCCTTCATGCTTGTCCTCGATTCCAGCGAGAAGGTTGTCGAGTCCACGGGACATAGTGCCGTTCGCCTTGAGATGCTCCGCTAGATGAGCAGCAGCCTTAAGGAAGTTCATCTCAGCGAGGTAGGAACGCTTAGCAAGTTCGGTGGGCTGTGGAATCGTGGCAGTCATTCCATATCCCTGAAGTAGCTGGCATAGCTGCTTGTGCTGAAGGACGACGTCCACGTTCGAAGTGCAACCGAGACCGATGGCTTTTTCTGCAAGAGAGTCAATGTCTGCTGCAGTAGCCTCATAGATTCGAGAGAAGAGGAGATGATCTCCGTAGAAAGGATCGCCCTTCGTGATCCAGTGATGATTCTGGTGGACTGCAGCGAGGAACTTGAGGTGGACGAGGAGGACAGAGAGCTCTGGGTACGGAACTCCTCCCCACTCTGAAACCATGTTCTCTGTGATGATGTCGAGGTTGGGTTCCACGACAAGAGCCATCTCAAGGGTTTCTACGAGTCTTTTCTTCATTACTTAAGCTCCAGGTTGAATCCGACCATATTGATGCCAGATCCGTGGGGTCCCCACGAAAGTCTATAAGGTTCTCCTGCAAGTGCCTGTCTCTTATTCCATGAATCTACATATCGATCAAGAGCCTGCTCAACCACGGAGGTCATCGAACCACCAGGTATCTTGCCATTAACTGGGACGAGAGTTTCAACGTGACTCCCTTCACCAAGCCTGTACTTCTTTATTCCGCTTGGAACACTCGACTTCTTTACGGAAAATAATCTTTCAGCTTCGTCGACGTACTGCGCCGTAGAATAGTTCGATTCCAGTAGATCGACAACGGGGTCTCTCACGTCTTCTTCTACGATAGGCATAACTGAAGAATCAAGATACGACTCTTTCATGAGACGGCGAGCAATTGCTCTGAGAGATCCCTCACCGAGGACCTCGTCTTCTCTTTCCTTTATGCAGTCATAGATAGAATTGAGAAGCTTGTCTCTGTCGAGCTTGACGCCGGTCGTAGAGTAGTGACTCGCGACTATTCGTGTTGCGATGGTCTCTTCCCAGTTTCCTTCAAGGTTTCCACCGTAGTCACTACAAATCTTGTGTGCAAGACGCTTATACCAAGTATCTGGTAGGTCCTTGTCGCTCTTGTGTGTTTTAACTGAATCTCCGAGCGGCTCTTCACCGTACATGTCAAAAGGCTCGTCTACTTCTTCTGGATCTGGGAGACCGGCTTCTTGCAGCTTCTTCTGCCTGGCTATCGTGAGAAGCTGATCGTCATTTGGAAACTTTTTGATTGACTCCCTTATTGCCTCGTAAGGCAAGCGCTTGGCAGCTGCGCATCTAACAGAAGAAGAAGGATCTTCGAGGAGTCTAACAACCATTTTTTCAGGAAGAAGACGAGCAGCAACTTTTCTCAGTGCTGCAGAATTGCTTATAGAAGCCTCTATAAGGACAGACGTCTTGACGCTGCCTCGCTGAACCTCTCTTCTAAAGGCTTCAGAAAGATCGAGTTGTTCATTAACTGCCTCTGCAACTCTATCACAATTTTTTGATACCATCACTGGTGGACCGAAAACGCGGAAAAACTCTTCGCGAATTGTCGCATACTTCTGTTCTTCTTTTATCGTTTTCTTTGCTACTTGCTGCAGCTCTTTAAGCTTCAGATGCATATTGAAAAGACTCCTAGCTCCTAAGTATTAAGCGTCCATAAAATCATACGCTATTTAGTGGACAACTTCATGTCTTTGGCCCAAGATAATATCTTTTTCTTTGCAGAATCTCTAACAAAGACGCTTTTTTCCTTAAATTTGGGATCACTTAAAAGCTCTTCAGTATACCCTTCTTCGGGTTGAGATCCTGCCATCTCAATTTCTTCTCTGATTATCTTTCTTAGATCACTCAATTTTATTTTCATGTAGCTAACTATCTAACGAAAAGAAAGAAGTCCAGTCAGGATGCCAAGTTCCTGTCGGGCTAACGTCCCAGAAGTGATTCATTAGAGGAATAGTAGGAGCCTTTCTAAGATGCATTCCAGACTCAGCAAGAAGCCTAGAGCCTTTCTTTAGATTGCACCTCTTGCAAGCAGAGACACAGTTTTTCCAGTCAGTTCCACCGCCTTTGGAGCGAGGCAATACGTGGTCAATTGTGATCGTCTTGTAATCAAGATTTATTCCGCAATATTGGCACTGCCAGTTATCACGATTAAATAGAACTCTTTTTCTAAACCTTGGTGTAGAGTATTTTCGTGTTACGCGGTCCAAAAGTCTAACAGTTGCAGGAACCCTATAGGCTTTGCCTGGTGATGTGTATATTTCGTCCCAAGAGCTTGACTGCTCTCCCATTATTATGACTTCTGCTCTTCCCTTGAAGAGGAGATTAAGGGCCCGGATTGAGGACACAAAATTTAGCGGAGTCCAGTCGGCGTTAAGAAGTAATACATTTCTTTTCATGACGACATCTTGAAGTCAAATGATACTTCGCCCGTGTCCGCATCAACGCAAGTATTTGCGCCGATAGGTATCGGGCTCGTGAGGGGGCCGTGGGAGAAACTGTAGCCGTAAGCACAAGGTGGACCATGACCGCAATATTCGAGAAGAACGTCTTCTACTGATGGAACCTTCCCTTCGAGATCTTTCGGTACGTCCTCAAATTGTCCAACGACAATTCCTGAAACACTACCAAGAAAACCAGAGAGTCGCAGGTGAAGAAACTCTCGAGAAAGCTCAACGCCTTCCTTGTGAACATCCTCTACGAATAGAATCATATTCTCAGGGATGGGCATATAGGGGGTTCCAACTAGATGGACAAAAGTGTCAAGATTTCCTCCAATAGAAATTCCCGAGACTTTTCCGGGAGATACTGTTCTTGGAAAGAAAGGATTAAAGTAGAAGGGACGAGAACCCCACAGTTGGTCGGACTTAAGCAATTCAAGAGTAAGTTTGAAAGATTCTGAGTCCGCCTCTTGAATTTTTCTTCCCTTGTCCAGACGAATAGAGGGCGTCTGGCCATTTATAGAAATGAGACCAGACTTGGTAAACAGTGCTGTGTTGATCGCAGTGAGATCAGACATTCCCAAAAATGGCTTTTGGGAAGCACGTATCTTGTCGTAATCAAGATAGGGAAGAACTGCTGCAGATCCTTCACCTCCAACAGCACCTATGACTCCTGCAATGCCAGGCTGTGAAAATGCCCAGTTGAGCTCATCAACTCTATCTCTAACAGAGCCTGCATGATCTCCTGTAGTCTTAAGATTCTTAACACAAGGTCCCAAGACAGGCTCAAGGCCGCACTCTCTGATGATATCAATTCCTGCCTGGACTTCGTCCGAGACGATAGGGCCAGAAGGAGCCACAATAGCTACGCGAGAGTTATTACGTAATCGTCTTGGAGGAAGAATTAGCATGATGTAATTATTATGTCAACGCTTTCTTGGGTGACCAGATCGCATAGATGAAACAGCATCATCAAAAATCTTTTCATCTCGTTCAACGCAAATCCAATTTCTATTCAACTTTCTTGCAGAAATTGCAGCTGTCATGGACCCGCCGAAGGGATCAAGAATCCAGTCGCCTTCATTGGTGTTTGCGAGAATGGGTATCTCAAAGACCTGTAGTGGCTTCTGAGTAGGATGTACCTTACCAGAGAAGATCTCTGTGATGTCCGTCCAAACGTTGGTCCTCCGGTAGAACTCGCTCTTGGCAGGATACTTCGCATCATAACCTGCATATCCACGCTTCGTGTCGAGGTAAGGAACATTGAAGGTGGCAGGCTTCTTGATGTTGCCCTTCACCATGTAGAGGATCTCTTCGCGAGTGGAGAGATAGTTGTGCTGAACGCCGTACGCACGCTTCTTATGCCATGTGACGAGATTGGCAATTCTCATGGGAGTCTCATACTCCACACGATGTGCATACTCAAAGAAAGGACGGAAGCCCGGAATTCCGTATCCACCCCACACGTACATGGCACCACCGTCTACCAATAAATCAGAGAATGTGTTTGTCCAACCCACCATCCAATTAACGAAGTTTTTTTGTCCTTCGTGCCACTTATCCCACTCCTCATCGATGATGTTACCGTAAGGAGGATCTGTGATGACTGCCTTCAGCTTAGAAGCTCCGAGAGTATTCTTGATCTCGTCGATTACCTCTTGAGAAGTGCAGTCACCACAGATCGCCAGGCCGTCTTCGAATTTCTCAATCTTCATGTTGATCTAATCTTATCAATTAGCTCGTCAGTGTTCAACTTACGTGTAAGACGCTTCTCCTGACAAGGATCACAGAGGGTGCGGATCCAACCACCAGGCTGCTTGTGTCCAGGAACACCGCAGTCCTCACAGATTTTGAAAGACATTGCCTCTGCCATTCGAATGGCGCCTCGGATTTCATCGTTTCCACCATAGATGTAGAAGCGAAGTCCACCGAACTTCTCCTTCACTTGTACAGCGAGAGGTTGAAGCGCTTCCTTCTCTTCATCACTTAGTCTATAGCCAGCGTTGTCAGCTTCATTCTGAATGACTGCACAGAGACGTTCTACGAGGTCGTACCAGCCATCTCCGCACTCGGTGTACTTGAGATTGCTGAAGATCTTTGGATACTTTTTGAATAGTTCTTCTTGCTTTTCGGGACTCATACCAAGATACTAAATTGGTCGATGCAAAGATTACATCGACCAAATCAGAATTTAGCTACTTTACTTCGATAACGTCCAAGTCATCGAGAGCAATTAAAATGTCCATGATCTCTGTAGACATCTCTTCGTCGTTTTCTGCGCCTAGAGCCTTTTGAAGATCGTCTAAGAAATCACCGAATTGTTTCTTTGCTGCTTCCTTCTTCTTGTCATCAGCTTCGACGATAAGACCAGCAATCTTGCCCCACTTCTCTACTGAAATTGACTCTGTGATCGTTCTGGACTTTTTTGCCGCGTTCAAGATAACAGTCTCGCTAATTCGACGACCTCCTTCGGCAAGTAGGTGATTGTTCTTGATGAGCCAATTGATCACCTTTTCAGCAACCTCTGGATTTGTCTTGGTTTGCTGAGAAATCGCCTTTGCGAGTGCCTTAGAGGCCTTGGGTGAATCGATTTTCTTCTCTTGGGCTTGTGCAGCGACCTTCTCTGGGTCTTGTCCGGATGCAGCCGCTGCTGCTCTCACTATTGTCGAGATCGAAGAATCCCCAGCTGTGATGGGACTTCCCGACTTTGGAGCAGCAGTCTCAGCAGGTGCTGATCCTGATCCGCCTGTGCTGGGGGATTCTGCTGCTTTTTCTATCTTTGTAGGCTCAGCACCCGCGCCTGTAAGTATTGAATTAAGTAATTCAAGGGCTACTTCGGGAGAGACACCTGCATCCTTTGCAATAGACTTAAGATCTTGAATCTCTTTCGTGATGTTGTCTGCAGCAACCTTCACTCTTCTATTAAATTTGTTATTGGCGAAGATTTTACCTATGTCGGTAGCGCCTGTGTCCTTCACGGCTCCAAGCCAAGACTTGAGATTGTCAAACCAACCCTCAAGAATAACTTCTCGTTGGGCATCAGACAAGTTTGCTTCCAAAAGAGTCTGATATATCTTGTAGCGCAAAGCAGAATTTTCCATATTTCCTCTTCAATAAACGAATTAATTATAATCAACAGACAAATAAAAAACGGCAGGACTTTAAAGTCCTGCCGTTTTTCTACAGTTCAATAGCTTACTTTACCTTGATCTCAACCGTCTTTGTTTTTGCGCTCGACGTCTTCCCGAAAGTGAGAGTGAGGACTCCGTCTTCGTGGGTAGCCACAACAGTTTCTGGATCGTGGTCTCTGGAGAGAACGTAGGAGTACTTGAAGTCTTCTCCCCTAAGTTTTCCGGTAACTTTGATCTCACGCCCCGTGACCTGCACGGAGATGTCCTTGCTCTTTACTCCCGGTAGATCGATGGAGAGATGGAGTTCGTTGTCTTTCTCTTCCGTCCTGTACACTGAGGTGTTGGTGTACACCCTCGTACGAGACGTGGGGGTCGAGTAAAGGTCCTCTAGCGTACGAAGGGTGTCGAAGAGAGTCGGTGTCTTCAGCATCGAGTCGTATCTAATGTTCATCATCTATTATTCTCCTGTGATCTTGAGGCTCATTGCCTCGTGGTCACAGGATAATCATCAGCATCGGGAAGGTAACCCCCCACGAGAAACTTTTTAGACCAAAATATCTCGAGTGATTTCTGTATCTGCCTGCTTCTTTGCAGCTTCAGCGAGGTACTGTTCATGCATCTTCTCTACTGAAAAGACATACTCGGGATCAAGCGTCAACGTCCCAGGTTCACTGACATCTTCTACAAGTCTGACCTGTCTAAGAAGATCTGCACCGTCGAGGCCAAAAATAACTGCCTCCTGAAATATCTGAATCATTCTCATTGCAACACTATCTGAAATCTTGTAGCTCATTGTTTCTCCGTTCAAGATGGTATGTTCCTTGTAGTCTTTAACACCACGATTATTTCTGTAAATACTGATTCTTTAGATCTATCTGAAGCTACTATGTGAGCTTCTTTTGGGTTCTTGTTGACCCAGTCAGCATAAAGCTTTCTCACTTTTTCCTGAAGCTCGTTATCTTTCTCATAGACGTCTTCAGCGACGTGTGCGTGGGGCTTGCCAAGAAGCACAAGCGTGTAATCTGGTTTTCTTAGCTTTCTATAGAAATAGTTGACAAATCCGTCATCGACTCCGGCAGCCTTGCCATACACTGTCGTAGAGAGACTCCACCTGTCAAAGATGAGATAGTCATATTCGTGATCGAGATCTGAAAGTTCTTTCGTTTGAAAGAGCCAGCGATTGAGGAACTGAGTGAGCTGAAAGATTCTTGGGAATTTTTTAGCGTGTCCCTTCTCAAGCATCCAGTAAATTGCGTCGTATGTAACTTTATCGTGTATGGGAACTTCCACCACTTTAGCTTTCTTTCCGCATTGCCAAAGATATTCACAGAGTAGCGCACTCTGTGTGGCCTTGCCGCATCTATCAGGTCCTTCAATCACTATGATCTTGCTCATTCGAAAGGTCCTCTTAGCTGTCCATCAACAAGCAAACCGAAAGCTTCGAGTGTGGCATCAAACTGTCCAGTTTCCTTGACGAGTCTCAGCATCTCACCTGCCAAGTCGCGAATCTCCAGCTGGGCGTGTGTGGAGTATCGCAGTCTGAGGAAGTGAACGAAGCTCCTGAAGTTGAACATCACGTCAGCCGTGAGCTGATTCCCGTAAGGAACATACATCCTGGCAGATTCCTTGGCTCTCTTCCGAGGAACGCCCTTCTTCTCGAGACGTGTGAGAACCTCGTGGTATCTCTTCAGGGAAGCCTCCATGTGCTCGACGTACTTCGTCTTCTCCTCTGTGTCCCAGTCTGTAGGAACGTAATACTTGTCGTCCTTCAACTCCTTGTATCGAGCTGACTCTCCGTTCACGGAGACTCCGATGCGATGCTTAATCAAATGGATATGTGAAGCAATCTCGGTCGTGCACAGGAAGTGGAGCGAACTCTTCTCGAAGGGAGTTTCGTGTCCATTCTCTGCGAGCATTTTCAGAAGCTTGGGACTTCTCTCCCTCTTCTCGTCCGTCAAATCACGAGAGGTGGAGGTCCACGCCGAAAGGGCGTGGGATTCATCTCCACCATAAAAACCGATTAATTCTACTCTGTTGAGTTGTTCGGGCATGTAGTCATATTACTACACACTACGTACGAATTTCAACAACTTTTCCTCAAGAAGTTCCTTCATTTCACCCTCGAGTTCACGGAGAACGGCGTTTGCAGAAGCAAGCATTGCACGCTGCTTTGCAGGATTGTTAGCCATTTGGCTAATGTGTCTCCTGAGATGACGCTTGAGACCTTCAGTTGCGTCTGCAGCAACTTGAGAGAGTGCGAAATCAGGAATGCCTCGGGCGTAATCCTCCTTGAGGAGAGACTTCACTTCCGAGGCAATTACCTGTTTGAGAGCTTGTTGCTTCTTCATCATTCCTCAGGGACAGAGGCGACTTGAACAGCTGCCTCCATCATGCGCTTTGCATAGGCCTGAATGGCGTTTGAGATATCAGTCGCGAGCTCCATCTGAGCCTCATAGATGTCGTGCATCTCGAGCTCATCTTCCCAGGCGCTTGGAGTCATGTTAACTACACCTGAAAGTCTCATGTAAGAAGCAAGGCTCCTATACAAGACTCTGTTGATCTGAGGAATGAAGTCACGTGAATAATTCGTGACATCATCTTCAATATCTTTGACAAACTTTTCGGGAGCTCCCTCAAGGCCGCTCTCCTCAAACATGAGAGCTTCAGACATCAAAGACTTCTTCCTGTTCTCGTACATGCTCTCGTGCAAGTTCTTTCTGACTTCTGCTTCCTCGCTGATAAGGCCGTTGATCTTGTCAAGTTGTCTCTGGGTAAGTTTCATTTTCGACTCCGAACTTAACTATTCACCCGCACTTGGAATTTCCGCAAGATTTACAGGTGAGACAACCTTCCTGATAGACGAGTCCGTCTGTAGCGCCACAAGATTGACAATTCTTATCAGAAGTTGACTTTGTTCCGTCAGGAATATACCCCTTAAGAACTCGAGAAATAACTCTCGAGAAGCTCTGCATGTCGCTGTGCTTATCCTTCTGAAGCTGTTCAACAACGTATTGAACTGGGATACCGTGACGCAGAGCAAGAGAGAGCGAGCGTGTGAAAGCACCATGAAGAGGATTAGCGAAGAGCTCGACAACATCCTTAAAGACAACTACATCGTCGTCTCCGACGGGAATAGAGAGATTGTAAGTTGCAACACCGTCCTTCTTGCCGTTCTTGATAAGAGTTCCATGCTTTGCCTTCTTTGGCACTTCGACGTGTGAAGAGAGTCCACAGAATACTTCGTAAGGCTTTCCTTCCATCATTCCGACAAGAACAAGATAGCTTTCCGTACCGGCAGAACCCTTTACGTTAATTCTATGAATATCGCAGGGTAATTCCTTAAGACGCTTTGGTGCGTGATTCTCTGTGATTGCAACAGGCTGACCGTCAGTTTGCACTTCTTCTTTCTTTGGTTCATCAGAAACGAGAACACCTGTCCTGCATCCATCGCGATAGACAGTGAACCCCTTGCATCCGGACTCCCACGCTGCCATGTAGACCTGAGCGACGGTTTCCTTGGACGTTGCATTGGGAAGGTTACATGTCTTCGAGAGAGAGTGACACACCCACTTCTGAGCAGCAGCTTGAAGCTTCACAGACATCTCCCAGTCAACGTCATTCGACGTGGCCTTCCAATACGGAGACTCCTCAACATTGTCTCCCTTTCCTGTCACTTCCATCCACTTCTTATAACCGTGGTGATAAACCTTATACTCCTGCCACTTGTCACCGAGCTGATCTACAAAGTCCACGCGGGCGTCTACGTCTGTCGATGTAATCTTCTTCCTGCGTGTATAGGAGACCAAAAACGCCGGCTCAATGCCACTTGTTGTTTGCGTTAAACAAGAAACAGAGCCTGCCGGTGCTGTAGTGGTAAGGGCTATGTTCCTACGACCATACTTTAGGTAATCTGATCGAAGCTCTGGATCTGCAGAAATCACCTTCTGGATAAACTGATGATCTGCTTCGAGCTTGTGGGAGAAGATCGGAAATGCACCGCGCTCTGCTGCCATTCGAACAGAAGATCGATAGGCGTTCACTTCGAGAACCTTGTAGATCTCTTCTGTCTTGTCAACCGATTCCTGAGATCCATAGCGGATGTTAAGTGCTGCGAGAGCATCTCCCATGGCGGTAATACCCAGGCCTGTTCGACGTCCCTTCGAAGCAGCGTCCTTAATCTTTCTCCACAATGCTAGCTCAGAGTGCTTTACGGCCTCAGATTCAGGATCTGATTCGATCTTGGCTATAATTGTATCAACTGCTTCGAGCTCTAGATCGACAAGATCGTCCATGAGACGCTGAGCAACCTTAGCCGCACGGCCGAAGGCGACATAATCGAATGTTGCACCTGCATCATACGGATTCTTCACGAACTTAGCGAGGTTGAGCAGAAGGAGTCGACAAGAGTCGTACGGAGAAAGAACAATCTCGCCACATGGATTGGTAGAGACAGATCCGTACCCAAGAGAGGCATATGCCTCTGTAGGGGTTGCCTTCTTAACAGTGTCCCAGAAAAGAAGACCTGGTTCTGCAGACGTCCAAGCAGCATCGATGATCTGATCCCAGACTTCCTTGGCCTTGACAGTCTTGGTGACCTTTGCATCATTCACAGAAGCGTCAACAGGCCAGCGAAGCGTGTATTCAGATTCATCCTTTACGGCTTGCATGAAGTCGTCAGTGAGGCGAATTGAGATGTTGGCACCAGTAACCTTCTTGAGATCACGCTTGATATTGATGAATGTTTCAATCTCAGGATGGTTAACCGAGACGGTCAACATGAGAGCACCTCTACGGCCACCCTGTGCAACCTCACGGCAAGTGTTGGAGAAGCGCTCCATGAATACGCCGATGCCGTCAGTTGTGCCTGCGGCGTTGGCTGTGTGCATTCCCTTGGGACGAATTGTGGAGATATCGAATCCAACACCACCTCTACGCTTCATGATCTGCGCCTGCTCCTGGTCGGCGAAGAGGATACCACCGTATGAATCTTCAGGCGCCGCAATGACAAAACAGTTAGACAGAGACTGAATCTTGTAGGGATTTCCCATTGCAGACATAGGAGAGCCCTGTGGAACAATCTCCCACTTAGACAAGTATTCGAAGATCTCCTCTTCGCCTAGAGGATTTGGATACTTCGCCTCGATTCGTGCGAACTCCTTTGCGAGTCGACGATGCATGTCTGCAGGTGTCTTCTCGAGGAGCGATCCTGACGAATCGCGTAGTGCGTACTTCGATAGAAACACTGAGGCTGCTAACTCATCTCCCCCAAAGTATTCCAACGAACTTGCGTAAGCTTCTTCCTGCGTATACCTTGTCATGTTTAAAGTTGTCTCCAAGTTGGGTCTAATAACTATACAGATCTCTTATGTCGAGTGATTTCGAGATTCGAAAACCATTATATCACACCTCGACAGGAGGTTTTCCAAAATCTTTCTTTAGCTCTCTCCACTTTGAGAGAATTGCCTTCTTTTGTTCATCTTCGGCTGCCACGTTGTGAACATCAGGAGAGTCTGATTCACCCGTGATTTCAAACTTACTTCTTGCCGTATTGATCTTAATAGGGTAAACAAGACCGTCTCTACCAGCTCTGTTCTTGGCAATATAAAGACGTCCCCAGCCACCAGCTTTTTCGTGAGGTCTACGAGAAACCGATACGATCACGTCACAAATCATTGCTTTTCCGTAAGCTTCTGACATGTTCGTCATGTCAATAACTTCGCTGTTTGCACCATCCTTATTAGACTGCGATGCGGTCCAAATAGGAACTCCGAGCTCCATCGCCATTCCTCTTAGCTCTTCGTAGACAAGCTTGAGTTCGTGTCGAAGAGAATCAAATTGTCTCGAAGAACGCATGATGTCTGCGTAGTCAATGATGACCATGTCAGGCTTAAATCCCTTTAGATCAAGTCTTTCGATGTGTGACCGCAGCGTATAGACTGAAGCTGTGTTTGTCGGATACTCCTTGATGAAGAGGCGACCGAGTTTATTTTCTTCGTAGAACTTCACAACCTCTTCCTTGCGATCCATCACCTCATTGGAATCTATGTCGCAGAGGTTAGAATCGTATCGGATACCCACAGCTGTTTCTGAGAGCTCAAAGGTGTAGTGAAGCACGTTCTTGCCTTCGCGAAGAGCGTTAGCACCGATCATTGTGAGCCAGTGAGACTTACCTGAACCAGAGGCACCGACAACACAGAGCAATTCACCTTTACCGCTACCGCCGTTGAGAATCTCTTTCTTGTCGAGCTCTGGAAGACGGGTTGGAATGGTGTCACGCTTCAGCTTAGTGAATCGCGCATCCATCTCGTTGAAGAAGTCGTGGCCTACAGAAGGTGCTGTTCCAACCTGGACTGCCTTCTTGATCGTCTCGACAATAGACTCGTACTTGTTGGCCTGCATCTGATCGACGGCAGATTCCAGTGCCTTCTTGAGAGCTTGCTTACGACAGAATTCTAAGGATTTTTCCTTAACGTACTGAAGGTCTCCTAGGTCTGGATTAGACTTCATCCGTTGAAGATAATCAATTATCTGATCTCTAAGGATGACGTCAGTACCAGACTTTAGGTCGTCTTTGATAATAGTAACAAGCAGCTGAAGAGACGGATAGACTTTGTACTTCTTTGAATAAGAAAAGTAACGATCTGCGAGGAACTTTAGATAATTGACCTCAAAGTATGAGATGTCAATGACTTCCATCATCTGTTCAGCGAACTTGTTGTCAACTAAAAGAGCTTGACACAGCTTCTCCTGAAATGACTTGCCGAACTGACCGAATGATACGCTGTTTAGTTTGCTTTCGTTATCTTGCATCATTTATTCTCCGAAGCGAATCTCAATCCGTCGACACACGACAAATCATAAAAGAATCCTTCGTAATCAAAATCACTGATTCCTTCTTTAATTAGCAATTTGATAAGACCCATCTTATTTACTGAGGGTTCAAATGTATCTACAACGTGTTCTACGCGCTTCATCTGATCACCCGACAACATACTGCCGTCTAAGTGGACAAGCTGCCAGTTTCTGTTGACAATGGCGGTCTCATCAACAACGCGCTTGTAGAGAACGCCCCGCTGTGTATGTGCGTAATTTATTAAGTCTTGCAACACGATTGTCTCTTCGCTTCCAAGCATTGGAAACTTCTTTGCTACGCTCTTAAAACCAAGACCTTGAATACCAGGTATGTTATCTGAATCATCACCACAAAGACACTTTGCGAGAGCAAAGTTGTGGGATCTTATCCTGAACTCTTCAAACAAGTCTTCATCTGTAATGAATTTCTTCTTATAGAGAGAATAGATCTTAGTCTTCGGTCCAAGAAGTTGATACATGTCTTTGTCTGCAGAAACTATGACAATTTCTTTGTCTCTAAGTGGACCATTTGTCAAAAATGCTACGATGTCATCACCTTCACAATCAGACACATAGACTTGACAAACAGGTACGTTTTTCAGAGCATTGAGCAGTGTAATCAACTGATGCTGCTTGTTCTCTTCGGTGTCAGGAATGTCATCTCCGTAAAATCGGTTTAATTTTCCAGGTTTCCTATTGGCTTTATATTCTGGATATAATTTTCGTCTTCTCTGAGATCCTCCGCCCTCCCAAGTAATGTACACGCTTGTAGGATGAAACTCTCTACATAAGCGCTGCAAAGACTTAAGAAATCCTATGCATCCCCCCATCTGATAACCGTGAGATGACATCTGAGGGAATGCACTGTAAGAGCGAAGAAACATATTAAGTCCATCGATTACAAAGACTGGACGTTCGTCTGACATGCTGGAAATCTACTTTATGATTGCTTCACTTGTCAAATCAAAGTAATACTAGCGTACCAGTATTTTCCCATGCCTTCGCCGATGTCAAAGCATGCTTCGATTCTCATCACTGAATCTCCGAACATTTTCGTCTTGAAGAGCTTGAAGTTATCAAAGCTTGCCACTGCTTTGTGACACGCAGAGTCAAATTCTTTGCTCTTAATGGGAGTATGGCCTTCGGAAAGAAGTAAGAGTTCGCACACTTTTTGAGATGCACTAACTCTATAGTCTTGTATCTTTGCAGAACCAAACTTTGAAAAACAATTCTTAGTCAGTTCTTTTTTGCACGTCATTATAACCTCCAAGAGTCCTTCCGGACTCTCGGAGATATTCCACGTTGTATCAAAGTCCATTAGAGAATCTGAGATGCGATTAGGCAGCCGCGAGCGACTGCGTGAAGCGGATCAGAGGCATGCTTTACCTCTCTGACAGGGAGCGGGAAACCGTTCTCATTGAGCTTCTTCTCAAAGTGATTAACAAAACCCTTGGCTTTCGTGGTGCCACCAGCTACTACGACTGGGAGGGGGTCCTTAAACTTTGGAAGAGATTTGTGACCATCCATTGCCGCTGCAAGCTGCTTCGTAGTGTAGTCAATAAGTCTATCGTAATACGACGAAACTGCAGCTAGGACTTGATTGTCACACGGCTTTCCGATCGTGAAATCTCCTTGCTCCTTCTCAGATTGTACTACTGAGTCTGTCTCTCCAGTGGCAACAGCAGCCATGCGATCTACCCAGTCACCGGACTTGGTGGTGGAGAACTTGACGACAGGTTCACCGTTCAGCATGACACAAACGTTAACCATACCCGCGCCCCAAGACAGGGCAACACCGGTATAGTCATCGTCCGCAAGCTCCGAGTAACATAGCGCTTCTGCTTCATTGATTGCCCGAGCTTCATAACCACATTCTTCGAGGACCTTCTTGACGACGTCCTCATGGTAGCCAACATCAAAATCATCGTCTTCCTGATCCACTGGTTGTGCAGGAACGCAGAAGACAAGTTTTTCGCCTCTCTTTGTTGCCTTTCCAGCGACTTCCTTAAGTATATACGAGAGAACTCTTCTGGCGTCTTTCTCCTTTGTGGAGACTACTCCTCGATACATCGGACGCTTGGCAGAGTCATTTCGCTCTACAGCTTTTTCAATTGCGTCCTTGCCGAGAATGATGTATGACCCGTCTGTATCTTTTACGAAAACTTTTCCAGCGAGTCCCTTTTCAATCATCTTCGATGCGATCGGAGTTGTGGGCTTGATCACATAGAAAGCATCTCTGAAATCCTTGTACTCAACAGTTCCTCCGTCACCCTCGGATGAGAGGACGATAAATGAGGTTCCAACGTCTAATCCTTTAGCCATGCTTATAACTATCCTTTCATCTTCTTAAGCTGAGCAAGTTTATTCGCAGCTGACGATATGTCGTCTTTTGACTGCGATACCGTCCCAAGCGGAGAACCTTTTGATTCTATGCCGTCTGTAGAAATATCAGTAACATACGTTGAATTATCTATGGAGATTTTCGCCTTTGCTTGACGCTTCTGGTCTCTGTTCACCTCAGTGACAAAAGAGGAAACAGAAGACTCAGTGTGTCCGGAAACTCTAAGCGAACGTCGAAGACTGTCCAAAGATCCGGCAATGTAGCCAAGGGAAAAAACAACAATGAGATAAAAGCTTTCCATTATCGTCCCGTGCTTCCAAATCCGCCTTCTCCTCTTTCTGTAGGAGAGAAATGTTCTACATGCCGCATCTCTGCCTGAGCAAAAGGTAAAAAGACTAGTTGAGCAATTCTGTCACCCTTCTTTACTGTATAACGTAAAGAATTATGATTTATAAGAAGAACTTTGATTTCTCCTCTATAGTCAGAATCAATTATGCCAGGGGAGTTGAGTACTGTCACTCCGTGCTTAAAAGCCAGACCTGATCGAGGGCAAACTTGGGCAACGTATCCATTTGGAATTTCTAGATGGAGGCCTGTGCTTACTGCGCTCCACTTTCCTGGTGGGATTGTAATTTCTTCACTTGCAATTAAGTCACACCCAGCAGACCCAGGGGTTGCGTACTGAGGTGGAGCTTGGTTCTTGTATCCTACTACGACATCACTCATCTGAAGTTATCTCCTCTTCAATGATCTGCTCAATCTCACTTGGATTTATTGTCAAAGCAGCTTCAATCACAGCATTGACGTACTTCCTGTACTTCTCATCTCTCATTACGTCTCCGAAGTCTGCCTTGTAGAACTTCTTGGTAATGAGAACTTCACCAGTCTTTTCAGAAGATACGACAAGTTCCTTCCAGGCTCCGTCTCCGGTAATGATTATCTTGTTGTCTTCGAAGACAACACCGCCGTTCTCCTTGCAGTAAGTTCGAACTTCGTCGAAGATGTACTCGTGCTCCACGATGCCCTTACCGAAGATGATGTCGAACTCGCACTTCTTGAAAGGAGGAGCGACCTTGTTCTTCTTGATCGTGCAAATGACGTGAATACCGATGATGTTTCCGTCCTTGTCCTTCACAGGGTTGCCGCTGGATAGCGAGATTCTGACAGAAGCATGGAACGGAATGGCCTTACCGCCAGGTGTAGTGGTTGGATCACCATACATGACACCGATCTTGTCGCGGATCTGATTGATGCAAAGCAACGTCACGTTGTTCTGACCGATCACGCCTGTAATCTTTCGCATACCCTTAGAGATGACACGAGCTTGCAGACCAATCGTGTTGTCCTCATACTCACCGTCGAGTTCAGCCTTGGGTGAAGTCGCTGCAACGGAGTCCCAGATGACAACGATTGGTACGTTCTTCTCGATTATTTGCTTTGCCTTGGTAATGGTCGATTCAATAATCGAGAATACTTCTTCGGTCATGTGGGAGTCGCAGTAGACAAACCGCTTCTTAACGTCGATTCCCATGTCAGCGAGCTTCTGAACGGGCGTGGCATTCTCAGTATCCACATAGACGACAAGGCCGCCCATCTTCTGGGCAACTGCAGCAGCATGATAGGCCAGGTGAGACTTTCCACTTGATGGTGGACCGCTAATCTCAATGATTCGTCCCTCAGGATATCCGCCATCGACGGCATTTCTAATGGCGTAGTTCAGTTGAATGGAGCCTGTATCGATCCATCGCTTGACAATGGTTGGTGCATCCATTTCCGAGAGATTGTAAGCAACCCTCGTTCCGAACTCCTTGTTGATGGACGTGATGAGATCCTTCATCATGTCATCTACGTCGCTCTTCTTTGAAGAGGTTGTTTCTAATTCCTTGTCTTTCTTAGCCATTAATTTGTCTCCGTAAGAAGAAAGGGCACACACGACTGTGTGTGCCCTTCATAGTAATCACTCTTCACCGATTAGATCTGCGAATGCATCATCAAGAGACTGCTTCTTAGCTTCTGTCTTCTCCACCTTCTTTACAGGTTTCTTGTCGGATTGCTTCACTTCCGCGACGAGACTTTCAAGTTCATCAACAGGCTCGGAGCCGCGAGAGGATCCGCCGTCGGCCGAAGAATCTGCAGATCCTCCGCTCAGCCAATTGTTGAGGATGGTCTCAATTTCTTGGGTAGACTTGAGCCTGTACATGTCGTCGATGCTCGGAATGTTATCAAGCCACTTCTGGGATACAGACTGGTCAGAGTGGAGAGAAGTAGACTTGCGTGCAGGATCTACGGTAGTGTCATTAAACTGCTTGCCAGGCTGCTTCGAAATAGTGACCTTGAGATCGAAACCTTCGGTCGGAGAGAGGATATCACCAACCTCCTCGTCGAGGAAGAAGCCAAGCATGCGCTGGTAGACGAGCTTACCAAAGCTCCAGATTTGGACCCCCTTGTCTTCCTCGCCTCTAACAATAACGGGAGCATAGCATCGCATCTTCGGTGCTAACTTCTTGGCAAGAACCCTGTCCTCTGGCTTTCCACTGCTGTAAAGCTTGCGGATGAGATCGTCGATGGGATCGGGCTTGCCAAATTGCTTTGGTGTCAAAATTCCTGCATTTTCACCGATGTAGTAGAACCAGCGTTCTGCGAATGGCTGACCGTCCGGTGAGTTCTTCCAAGGGAGGCACCTTACCTTGTATTCGCCTACAGTCGGCTTCCACATCTGAACCGAAGATGTCTTCTTGACACCGCTGAGTTCTGCGACACGACGCTTAATTGCCTCTAGATCAATAGCCATTTTTACCTACTTTCCTTTTCCGTTTCCTATTGTTATTTGTAGACGGTATACCGCACCGCGCGGGAGTACCGTCGTTGTTTGAGTCCTTAACTTAACACATGGAGTCAAGACTGTTCAATTGTTGTGTCCCGACAGAGATCACTTCCAACGCACGTAATTCTTTTTCGTTTTCTTGAGCTTCTGACCAGGCCTGGTGGGATTTGAGCCCACGTCAGCTGAAGAAGCACCTAACGGCGCTGTATAACCTGCAATGTTGGCGACAACACTCATTTCGTCCATCTCTTCCGTCTCCTCTTCCGAATCCTTGTTCGCATCGTCTTTTTTGTCTTTTTGCTTCTTTGGTGATCCTTTAGATACCAACTGATTGGGTACACGATAATCGACAACCTCGGAGAGGACTGCCTCTATGTACTGTCTCAGTAAAGCGCTCATGCGAATAAGTATTCAGAAGCTACAGATTCTTTTCCTGCTTGCAGGAAATATAGTCAGCAAGATGAACAATGTCAGCAAGCAGAGGTTCTTTCATCTTATAGGGAGCGTTCTCCTCGGCATACTGCCCATCATTAAGCTTGATAGCAAGCCATTCATCCTGTGTAAGTCTAAGACCAAACTGCTGACACAACCACACACCTCTATCTGGTACCGTCATGTAGAGAATTTCTTTGTTGTGCTTATACATCTCACCAAGCTTTTCTCTGTGCCAGTCTGAATCTTGTGGAACGTAATAGTCTTTTTCGTGATCGCCTACCTTGCCCAAATCATGAAGCAGACAGCCAATAATGAGTGAATCCTTAGGAACTTCCCAGTTAAAAGTCTTGCAAAGCTTCAGCGCATTACTAAGAAGTCTGAGAGAGTGATCGACCAAACCGCCTGGGAATGCAGCATGGTATTCCTTTCTAGAGGAGGCGGGACACATTGCAAGTCGTTCTCCTAGATGATCTACTAATGCAAGCGCAGGCTCAGACCTATCACCAAGCTTCTCCATAAAGCTTCGAAACTTTTCAAAATTTTCTGCAATTTGTTCTGGGGTGAGTTCCATGCTGGTAATGATAATCAAGTAGAAGAAAGTTGTTCAAACTTTACTGGGAAGGGAGATTCATAGGTCGGAATGTTAACGTTGCAAATCTTCTCGATCTCGCCTATCCTGTCTCCCCTGACATCTATGATAATAGCGTCGTGAAGGACGAACAGCGGTCTGATTCCCTCAGACCCAAGGATACGAAGGATGTAATCGAATCCAAGGAGTGACACATCAACTCCCGTGGACTGAGCGTACGTGTTGACCAATAGATTGTCTTGACCGGTCGGGATGGTAAGCGGCCGTCCAAATCTATTGATCATCTTACCGCTATTTCCCACCTGATCTTTTAAGCGGCTACGCAATTCATTGACCTTAAAGTAGTCTCGAATGACTCCGATAAAAGAGTCAAGCTTTTGGTCTGAAACTCCGAGTCGAGACTTGAGAGATGAACGAGATATTCCGTAAAGCTCAGAAAGAACTGCGACTTTAACTATGTCGCGCGGGAGAACACCCTTGAACTGACTGTTTGCTACATCCTCATAGAGATCTTCTGAGGTAGAGTATCTGCCTGCCTCTCCGAGGACGATTCTCGCCTCTAACGCCCTGAAGTCGACATAGGCGATTATTCCGTCTTCAAACGAAGACTTGATGATTCTCCTATTCTCTTTTTTGAGAATCAAAATGTTGGGTCCGTCTATGACGGTAAGCCTACCAGTGCGCGTAGCAAATCTATCGTAGATAACAGGCCTAGAGAAGCCGCTGCGCTTCGGTCTAAAGCTTTCAAGACCGGGTGATGCAGGATTCTGAGAGAGGGCATCGTTAAAGGCGTCCAAGTCTATGGCGCATGGACGGAGAGAGTTGAGAACACGTGTCCCTGCGACCCAGGCTGTCTCGTAATAGTCAAAAGGTAAATTAGGAAAAACAGTAGTTGTTTCCCTTACGACATTTTTAAAGAATTGCTTAAAGACGCCCTGGGGTAGAACCATTTGCCACGGTATTGAGTTCGAACCTGTGACCAACGTCTTCATAGAAAGAAGGTATCTCTCGGGGACTTCGGTCACTTTGTGGCCAGACATCTTGAAGAGAGTGTCGAGGCACCGGGCAGTTGAAGAAGTCTTTAGATCGCCTGTCATGTGCCATGCATCACGTGGAACAGAATCGGACCAAAGAAATCCTTCCTCGTCGCCGACGAGGTGTTTTTCCGTCCCAAGCACGGATGAGTCTATGGCAAATCGATGCACCTCACAAGTGTACAGCTTGGGAAGTCATGTTTACACAACTATTTCTTTGAAGGCTTTGGAGCTAAAGCTGCAACTGCTTCATTTATGACAATCCTAGCTCTCTGATCCATTAAGCCTGTAATTGTCGGGGGAGCCGTAAACTTTCCGTAGCCGCTGGCGTACATGAAAGTCCAGTTAGTAGTGAACTTACCTGGTGTTATGGAGTGTTGAAGCTGAGTGCAGTTATAGATGTTGTCTAAAGACGTTCCTGTCTCGAAGTCTACGAAGTACGTCTGATAAAGCTGTGCGATGGGCACTCCCATCGTCGTCATTGTCAATTGAATTGGAACAGTTCTGAGAGGCAATCCTCCGACTTCCTCGAGAGGATTGCCCGAGACAGTAGCCTGACCTTTTGCTGCAGACTTAGAGGCATTCATTATGTTTATTGCACCTTGGAGACCAGACGTGGAAGATGCAGCGTTACTGCTAAGAACCATAGTTCCGTTAGTTCCCACAAATATGCAAGGAACTTGAGACATCAAGTACTCTTTCAACTTCTTTCTGTCCTTCGGTATTACAATCTTGTCAGCGCCAGCGCCGGGTTGTCGAATCTTTACGATGCTGTTAACAGTCTCTTGACCTACTCCTGCATTGTTGAGCGCCGTCTTATAATCTACGCCGCTGTTAAGATCTGTCTGAAGCTTCTTTAGCTTTGCAGAGTCCATTCCCTTTATGGCCTCTCTTAGATTTGCGTCAGCAGGTCCAGTGAGAACTTCTGCAACTTCAAAACTCGAACCAGTATCTATTATTTGCTGCGCCAATCTATAAGGATTGTTGGCACGATCATAGATGTGAATACGCTTTATGATCCGCTTGGATCCTCCTCTGGAAGCAGGTACGGCATTGTTCTCCTCGTAATTGAGACGTGTCGCACTTCTCTTTAATTGTTCTACAGTGTACTTTATCTTGTCGCTTTCTTCACCGTTCTCTACGAACATCTCTATGATTGGCATTGTGAGAGAACCGTACCGAGAAATCCACTTGCTCATGCCAGCTTCTACGTCTTTGCTGTTTTCGATCCTGTGTATCTCATTGGGCTTCGTGGGATCAATTTGGTCAAAGTAGGAATTCATACCGTAGCCTATTGCACGCTGATCAGAAAACTGTGTCTCTATGATCAACCTAAGGAAAGCCTGTACCGATAGAGATTCGAGGCCCGTGGTTTTGATGGCATTGTTATAGGCGTATTTTAGGGCTGTAAGATTGACAGGAAACTCTGCGATGCTCTGGTTGCTGAGGGGACCGCACTGATCGTTGAGTCCGTAGAAAAATATTTGCAATTCATCGCAAGATTCAGACGAAGCGACTCGAGGAGCAACAAAAGAGGTGAAAAGCTTTCCAAAAGAAACGACCTCAATGCCAACGTTCAAGTCCGGGTTGTTTTCCGCGGATTTTCTGATGACTTCCATTCTCTTTTCGTGCTTTTCTTTAAAATCGCTGATGGATTTTGCAAGCCACGAATCGACAAAATACTCAGGATTTTTATCTTTAGAAGCAAGAAACGGATCCTTGTTGTTTGACAAGTCCTTAAATTTCTTTGCGACAGACGCCCCGATAGACTTCTTTATTTTATCGTAGCTGTACTTGCCTTCGTTCAAGGAGTCGAGCTTGTCTTTCAATTCATTTGACTGTGCTTCAGGTAAGTTGCTGTACTCAAGATTCGCTTTGAGCGAAGCTATGGTTCTCTTTACGTCTTTTAGCTCGTTTAGGAAGCCGCTAGTGGATGCTGCGTTAAGTAGCTGGTCAGCAGAAACGCTGATGGCGAACTTATTCTCACCGACAAGTTTTGTCTTTATCTCAGCGATTGACTTTATCACGTTGTGAAAGTCTTTTATCTCGTCGCTGACTTCATCGACAGTTAGATTCTCGAGAGCTTTTGCAGCTCTACTGACAAGCTCAAGGTTCATCGAGACCTGACCCGATCCGTCAAAAGAGAATTGAGAATTCACGACGGACCAACACTCGCGAATGATCATGGACTCGTTTATGAATTTCGCGTAGTCGTCGTCCTGCATCCTGTTCATGGGAGCAATCCAGCCGTAAGTCGTCCAAATTATGGCCTTGTTGAATCCAGAGCTTCCCTTAATAAATTCTGCAATCTCAGAGATCCTTGCCTTATCGTGTATTACGAATTTTAATGTGCCCTTCTTGTGCGCGAACGCTCCCGCACCAGCATTGGAAATTGTAACGTCGAATCCCTGGAGAGTTGCAAATGGTAGAAAGGGTTTCGCGCGGACGAGGCGCCCCTTGTGCGGAAGGAGGTCGTCCATGTTTGTGAGAGTCTGAGGCATTAGAAACATTTCCATCCCAGACAAACCAAAGCTTTCCTCCCCATTTTGAGGCTTAAATAAGTCAGAGTCTCTGATGACCTTGTCCTGTGGAGTCAGCTCGCTATCGGCTTTTGCACCTATCAAAAATCTTAAAGCACTGGGGGTATTGAGCGAATCGAGGGAAGCGCCCTGCATTTGAAATTCAACGTCAAGGTAGGGCACCATAGAAGAGGCGACTACGGGAGGTGTATAATTCAAGAAAAAATCAACGTTGTCTGTCCCGCGAGCTGCCGGTGTTATGTAGGGACTTTTTGTTACAAAGACCGAGGCCACGAAATTCTTCTCTTTTATGGCTCCGATAATTCCGGACAAATTTTCTACACCTTTCCCCCAGTAATCCTCATCAGCGAGATTAAGACGTTCTGAGCTTGTTATCGCATGAAATTGAGTACCGGTATTTTTTCTTGTGGTTTCTTCGGAAGTTTTGCTAAAATGTTTTTTTACTTCTTCAAATATAACTTTGCTTGAATACAGTTCGCCGCGGGGAGCCAAGATCATCTTAGAGAGAATGTCGACGATGCTCTCTTTTTTAGTCGTAGACTCTTGAAAGCTTCCTTGTAAGTCGGAAGGCTTTAGATACTTGTAGATGTCTTCAAGATTCTTGAAATCCATGTTATCTCACATATAGAAGCGCATCAGAGAGGCTAACAACGTTAATGACAGTCCCAGGTGGAACCTGAAGTCCCCATCCAATTCCACTAGCAATTGCCAGTACCCACCAATACTTGGCGTCGCCGTAGACTGTACCCGCTAAAGAGTCGAGTCTGTCGTTGCCCGTGAGAGTGAATGAAGAGACGATTGGAACTCGTCCTTCTTTTATGGCGCGCTTCAGGAGAAGAGAAGCGTCTGGTGTTCCAAGCTGTTGTCCAAGATTTATTCGAGAGTCTGTGCCGTATCTGCTTGTTGCCATGCTACACCTCCTGCTTTACTTCCTAAAGAACCCACCAACTGAATAAACTGGTGCTCTGTTGCCACCTTCGTGATCAAGACCAGGGGATATGTCGTGGATGGGTGAGAATGATATGGTGACCTTGCACATCTTGGGAGCCTTTCCAGAATTTCCTGCAACTTCCCAGGTGACCCTGTCGTACCAATCGAAGCTCATTGACTCGATAAACCCAGCGAGTCCTTTGCCGCCAGAAGACTTGAAAGACTTAGTGATAGAGTTTTTCTCTTCAGACATGAATTCAACTACGCTGGCAGAGTATGAGCTTTCTTTGTCGTTCAATCTCAATAACTCTTGTTTGTAAAATTCTTCTGTATCTTCTGAAAACTCTATTAGTTCCTCGCTAAAAGAAACCTTGGCACCCAAAAGATTACTTGCATCCATATCTGCAGCGAGAGCATAGCTATCTTCGGTCGAATTATTAGGATCTGCTATAACTTCAAACTCATATAATTCGTCCTTTTTTACTACTTTAGTGAGCTTTAATAGTAAGTAATCTAACGAAGTAGACTTCAGATTAATGGAAACATTATCAGATGAAGCGCTCGTGACTTGAGCGCCCGTTATTTTACCACTCTTAGTCATAAAAGTCTTGCCTATAGAATAAGCCCTGCTTCTAGCTTTTTCTACGGCCACCTTTTCATCGATTTTCTTTTCATTCTCTGTAGTTGGCACATCAATGTCGTTAAATTTAGTACCTCTATATGTGTAGCCAAACAGTCTTGCAAGATTAAACTTGCTATAGTTGGATCTGATAAGATCACCAATTCTTATTCGAACAAGCGGCGAAGCCTGTATTGTCTGACTGAAAGGCATGTGTATGTTGTACTGCTTGTCAGGTGTCGCAAGCAGTCTTCCCTCTGTGTATTGAGGATAGACTAGTGTGACAAGTTTATTTATTTTCTCCCACATAGCATTGAAATCGTCCTGGCTAGTTGATGCTACGTAGAAAGAAAATCCTATCCTTCGCTGTGTTCCCTTGTAGGTCTTGATGGGTTCTACTCTTCCAAATCCCTCAGAAGAATCGTAAGTGGCAGAATAGTCATCGCTAAGTGATGCAAGAAAAGCGTGGAAACTCAATATTTCATTTGTTCTAACATCGTGAAAATAGAAAGGAACGTACTCAGCATCGAGAGATGCTTCCATTTTTTCTCTATCTGTTGTACTAATTCTATCTTTACCGGCTTCTCCTTCTTTGCCGCTTATGATTGCTGGTGCGCCTAGAGCTTTTAGAGAATTGACATCAACATGCTTTAGTCCCTTTGGATACAGTAGAAGATTTTCAGCAGTCGAAGCAGACCATGTAAGTTTAGTAAAAATTGTATCTTTTAGGCTAAGTCTTCCTTTGAGAACATTCGTATTTGGTTGTCTATCTATTTCAGATAAGTGTCGTCCATCTGTTGTGATCTTTGGGTCTTTTGCATCATAAAGGTATGCATCTCCAAGACGAGAAAAAACCTTAAGAGAGCCCATGAATTTTGACTCTCTAAAAACATTTACAAATTCTAGCGTCTGCTGCATTCCTGTGACAAAGTTGCCGCTTGCAAAAGACTTTCCTAGAGAAAGAAGAGAATCACTGATCAGCAAAAAAGATCTGTTGATGCTGCGTGCCATTATCGTGTAATAGCCGGGATTCTTCATTGCAGACTTAGGACCTTCCGCAGCGGCAATTCCTGAAAGATTTCCAATACCAAAACTAGCATTATCAGGTGGCGCAATTCCGAAGAATAGAAGGACTCCCGCGCCAAGACACTTACTCAATGGGTGCATCGTGGGAGGAAATCCTAGCAGACCCCAGAAATCAAAATCGCTGCCCTGAGAAACAATAGATGCCAAACTGCTGTAGTCCAATCGATTGCTCTTCTTGCCGTAAGATCTTCCAAGCGGTCTTATGCCACTGTTGTCCATTGGAGAAACATTTGGAGACAAGTCTATGCCTGGCAGGATCTGTGAAATAAGCGTGACAACGAGACTCAATGCAACAATGAGCGCGACGGCTAGAAGCTGCATTCCAAAATTGGATATTCCGGCATATTGATCAAGAACGTTGTTTAGTGTACCCCAAGACTGCTTCGCAGGATTGATCAACAGGTTGTCGTCAATTCCTTCCATCGTCAAGGACTCAAGTACGCTTGCCGCCTCGAGTTGCTCTCTCTCGAGTCTATAGACGCCAAGCTGAGTAGAGCCGGGCAATATCGCGCCTGCTTGACTTGCGTTGTCTGTCGGGTTGTTTCCTGGGTCGAGAGACTTGAGCTCGAGGCCCGCTCTTATGGAAAGAGCATTTCCTATCTGTGCCAACCTCGCGTAAGAAATGTTTCTCTCGGGTGCTTCCTTTGGAAGACTCTTGCCCATGGGATACTTGTAGGCGTATTGGGCGTCTCTTATTTGAGACGTCTCGGGCTTTGTGGGATAAGAATTGTCTGAGGTGAATCTGTTGTTGAGCAGTGATCTACTGTAGATTCCCACGGGATCGAGGTCAGAAAGCTTCTTGTATGGTTTTTCGGGATCCGCCTCGAGCTCCAAGTTTTTCAAGAGTGCGTTGCCGTCGGGCGGGACAAGGACTCCAATCTCAACGGGTTGACGTCCGCGGAGCATTCTCAAATTTGCAGCGGCAGAAGACCGACTGTCTCCGGGCTGAACGTCAACAAAGTGTGGCTGTTCTTTGGATGACGGAGAGAGAGGTTGAGGAAAGCCCCTCTCGTCATTCAACGTGGATGAATTTGGATCCTCGTTCTCATTGTGAGCAATTGGATACTTGTTGCTCACAGATGTGGGCGAAGAAGGAGTCTGACCGAGTGTGGTCTTGCTCAAATACGACGCGAGAGTGCGCTTCGTCCCGTTAGATATGTCCTTGTTCTCATGATCGACATTAATGTCTCCGGGACTCCAAGGAATCGGAGGCTCGTCGCCTACGGTCGAACCCGTGTCAAATGTGTACCTGTTGGTAGAATTTTTGACAGTAACGGAGAAACCACCTGTTCCTGTATCTAATTTATCCCTAGACATTTGTAGACGACCTAACCTTCGGCACTGCCACTAGTAATTAATTCCTTGCCGATTTCTAGGTATGCGTTCTTCACAGCTTCGGGATCCTTTTCTATCGCTTGTGCCACCGGCTCGTATACCTGAGTGAAGAACTTGTCCATGAAGTCTTCAGTGTATGCCTTTATGGCGCGGCGCTCGGCGTCGCTCGTGGCTCGAGAGAGAACTGTCTTAAACACGTCGTTCTCTCTAAGCAGCTTGAGATAATCTTCCTTTTTCATTGATTAAAAACTCCCATGAATATTAAATTACAATATTAGAGGGAGCCTGGAATGTCTGATCCGTAGTATCCTGTTATGGATGCAGGGGTCGACTTGAGGAGAGCATTCTTCGTGTTGGTGTCAGACTTTGCACCTCTATCGAGAGCAAAGTTGATTCTGTCTCTGATGACTGACTTCTTGTTGCCGATCATCACCTTCTCGAGCTCTTGGGCGTCCATGGTGACGTTGAATGTCACGTTAAGAACGACTTCCTTGCTCTGTACTGTGTAGGTTTTCGAAGCAGATCCACCTAGACCCATAGCTCCAGCCACCTGCGTTAAACGAGCGCCAATGTCGATCTTGTCAATACTTGCGAGGGCGGCGTCCATCTTTTTAGTTGCTGCCACCATGTCTTCGACAGCCTTTAAAGTCCTCGCGATGCCCTGCCTTGCTACACCTTCAGAAGAGGAAATAGAGTTTGAGAATTCTGTCATCGAAGAAGAAAGACCAGCAGCGTCTTGGAACATTTTTCTTGCATTCTCGAGACCTATCGAAGCCGTCTGAATCGCTGAGACATCAATTTTGTTTTCACCAGCAAACATGTCTTTTGTGGCGTTTATTGCCTTAGAAAGGTTGCCGTCTTTGCTAACGGCTTTCATTGCAGCAGAGTCAGGGCTGAAAGCGTTTCCGAGAGCTGCCAGCTTGTCGGCTGCAACCTTCGTGGTTCCTCCAATGTCAGCGATGTTGGCCATTATCTGCTGAACAGTCTGTAGACGAGCGAGAGCCGTGTTCATCTGCAGTTGCTGCGGTTCGTCCATTATGAACCAATTGATTCCGGACAATTTTGCGCGAATTGCGTCGAGCTTGCCTTGAATGTCGAAGTCTTTACTCATGACTTTCTTCGACATTTCTTCGATCTTTTTGAACCGCTCTGTTGCGTTTTCTATCGTGACGGGCCCAAGCTCTTTCAGTGCCTTCTCGCTATTCTTCGCGATCCACTCTTTTGTTCCCTGAGTATTTTCAGCTATAAGCTTTTGAACTCTCTCATTAGATCTACCTGCCTCTGCTCTTAATTCAGACCAGAGATTTTGTTGCGCTGCTTCAAATCTTCTAACGTGGCCAGCGTGTTCGTCACCACTGCCAAAGATACTATCCACAGTTCTGTCAAACCAGCTGCCAGTTTTTCCAGCTTGTTTGCTGGCATCTTCCATTTCTTTTTGCAGCTTTTGCATCCTAGACTTAGGATCTATGTCTTTTCCAAGGTCTTCATAGAATGATTCAGTTTCTTTTTGAGACTCTTCACGAGCTTTTGCATAAGAGTCCTTGAGCCATTGTGTGCCAAAGACTATGCCCGCCAATGCGGCAGCTACGGCGGCGGCGAGGACCGCAGGCGCTGCACCGATTCCTGCAACAAATGATGATACCCAAGCAGCGGCAGTTTTCAAACCAGCCGTACCGCCAATTGCGACGAAGCCGTTGACCAATGCTGGGCCGAACTTAACAAAAAGAATTGTTAATTTTTGTTCCCAGGGCATGGCATCCCAAACAGACTGAACTGCTTGCCACAGCTTATCAACAATTACTGCGCCAAGTCTTGCAAGAGGACCAGAAAGTTTCTCGCCTGCATCCATGAGAGCTCGTCCAAGAGGCTTAAATGCCTCCATGACTGTTGACACCACCTTTGATGCAGGAGGTAAATTCCTTCTTAATTCGTTCGGTTTAAGCCAGTTAGTAAATGACTCAACTGCATTGACAACAAAAGGCACAGCGGCGCTAGTTATCCACACGGACAAGTCAGAAATTGCTTTTGTCATATGTTGCATTACAGCTCGAGTCGTAGGGCCTGGGTCTTCAAACTCGTGTACTATTTTTTTGTACGTATCTTTCAGGGCGTTGAATGCCCACTCACCTGTTGCAATCAATATTCCAAGAACAGCTTTGCCAAACTTCTTAAATCCTTCTTTGACCTTCTCTCCCGCGCCGCCGCTCGTAAAATCTGCAAAGACCGCTTTTATCCTCTCGACAAAGTCTTCTATCTTTCCGCTACCGCTGACCCTAAAGACGTCAAGAGCCTTGAAGACTCCATCGAACATTTTTCTAAACCGTGCAGGATCAAACACTTCTTTGATACCGGTGAATATCTCCTTCACGCCTGGAAACAAGTTGACAAATTCCCTTCCGAACTTGACGCCTTCCTGCGTGGCAATCCTCAGAACTTGTCTGATGTTCATCATCATGCCGATAAATTCCTTCGAGGTTTGTATGCCTCTAAAGAATCCGTCAAGGAAGTGATCCATGATACCGCCGTGACCGCCGCTTCCTGACGGGAAGGTCCTCTTGATCGAGTCACCAAGAGCCTTTATAGCTTCTGTCTGGCTCATCGTGGCCTTCTCGGCCTTCTCGGCCTCTGTCTTCATCCTGTCGAGAGAGACGCCTGCGTTCTTCGCTGCAAATGCAGAGTTCATCAACTCGTCGGACATGCCGGTCTGCTGCTTGATGAACATTCTGTCCTGATATGTCAGTTTCGACATATCCTTGCCGGTTGCAGCGAAGGCCTTCCTGAGAAGCTCCACCTTTTCCGCAGGGTTCTGAGCCATCATCACCTCTGTGGCGTCGAGGTTCGTGCCGTACTGCTCGTTCAACTTCGACATGCCTTCTGCAGCCTGGTCGTACGTGGCAGTCTGATCCATTATGGCTGTGAGCTTGTCAACGGATACACCGAGCTTATTGGCAAATGTGGCAGCGACAGCCATCTCTTTTGTCGACAGATGACCGAAGTGTGCGAGGTCAGACATCGCCTTTGCCATGTCCTTAGAGATGACTTTTGCATTTACGCCGAATGCCTTGCTCATTCCGAGAGCCTGCTTCGTCATCTCGTTCTGGACTTTTGCGATACTCGTTCCCATCCTCATTGCATTTGATGCAATGGTGGACATCTGCTCGTTCGTAATGCCGAGACCCCTCTGATACAGCATCATCGCTGTACCGTTCTCTTCGACCTCCCCTTGGAAGACTTGGAATGCTGCACCCATTCCCTGGGCCATCTCTGTGACAGCCTTTATTCTTCCTGCGAGATTTCCGAAGATTAGATAGGAGGGGACGCCCGACTCGTTCATCTTCTCGATGTTCTTGGCGGTGTCCACGATGGCGCGTGAGGACTCTGACTTCAAGTCACCAAATGCATCTCTAACGTTCTCAAGCGCCTCGAGAAGCTCGTTTGAGCCGCCTGTTGAGGCCATCTTGAAGAGTCCAGCCATCATCTTGAAGGGTATGGCAAGTATTGACTTTCCTACTTCAAATATACCGTCAGCAACGCTGAAGAAGAAGCCGAGAACTCCTCGGCCAAGCGCGACCACGTTCTTAAATCCTTGAGCGAGGCCCGTGAGAGCTCCTCCTACAAGCGATAGACCCTTTATTAGCTTGGAACCGGATCCGGAGACTTCTTTGAAAGCTTTAGACGCATCGCGTGATGCCTTCTCGTTCTTCAGTACTTCCTTTGTGACCTTCTTCCAGGCGTCTGGATTTAGAGCCTTGTTGTCTTGCTGAGAAAGACCGGACATGATCTTGGAGACTTCTTCCATTGCGTCACGCATTTGCGTGATGACTTTGAGCTGCTTCTGGAAAGAGTCGAGGGCTTCCTCTGCATACTTTCCGGCCATTTTGACGTTTTCAGCAAGCTCACCAGCCGCTTTAGGATCGATCTCACCAGCCATGTCTTACACCCGGCTCAGAGTGGCCAACGGACTCCTAGCGTCCTCTCAAACTCGACAGCTGTAATATGCTTGAGCTTAAGCTTCTGAGAGATCGACTCGACGGTTGCTCCAGGTCTACGAAGCTCCTCTTGGAATCTCTTTGAGGCCATAAGGGCATTTGCAATCGCTCGTATCTCTTGCTGTGTGCCCCTTATCTTAGTGTTGACAGACTTACCGACGAGCCAAGCACCAATAGAAGCCAAGAGAAGCTTTCCAGTCAAACTACTGTAAACTTCTTCCTTCAGTATCTCCGGGTTTTGAGTAGACTCCATGCAACGCACCTCTTAACAGTGTAAATAAGAAGTAGCAAAAAAATATGACGACAAATTAAGTAAAACGACGAAGTCTGGACGGTGACTGCTCTCGGGTTCGTCCCTGCATCGACCGTGTCTCAGGAGAGTTCTGGTGAAGCGCTCTTGATTGTGTCTGACCAGACTCTGATGTTCTACTTAATTCTTTGTTAATTCTCTCTATGAACCACCGCTTGTAGAATACAGGCATTTTCTGTATCTCTCCCCACGTGAAGCCGCCGTAGTATATCAGGAGAAACGCCGGCTCCATTATGAGGAGTTCTCTATCTTCCGGACGAAGGCCAAAGAAACGTGACGCCGAGGGGCATGCTGACCTCCTCTTCGTGACCGCAGGACGAACATGTTGTCTCCTGCTTCATAACGATGCCAGGCTCTTGATCTCTCATGTAATTCCTAAGGGCCAGCGAGTCGCGAGCCGGCATGTTCTTGATAAATCCTGCGATCTTGGCTCTGTCCTCAATGCCATCGACAGACTGTATCGTGTAGAGAAGGCTGGTTGTCACGTTGTTGTCAGAGGGAAGCCCGAGCTTCTTCTGCTTCTCTGCGAGGACCATCATCTCCTCCTCGTCGCGACCCGTCATGAACTTAAACTTGACGTTCTTCTTCGTCATCGGAAGAACAAACTCAAAGAGATTAGATCCTGGGATGACGGGATCAATCTCTAGCCTCTTTATGGGAAGCTCAGCGAGATTGAACTCGTGAGGTGACTTGACGCCGCACTCGTTGCATTCGAGTTCTACGGCATACTCAGGACCATAGCCCGTGATGCGAATCGCAACCATGAGGGCGTTTCTGTCGCCGCTGAGGAGATCGAGAACGTTCACAGACTTGTCGACGAGACAGGACTTAATGAGCTCTGTGATGACGGTGCCCTTCTTGAGGAGAGCCCTCGACGTGAGGATGTCTTCCTCTCTGGCTGTCATTGCTCGTATCTCAACAGTCTCGACGCCATACAGGGAAGAATCCTGAGAATAGACCTTTCCGTTTGAGGGAAGTGGAACGACCTCTTGAGGAACATCGAGACCGAAATCCGCCTTCACCCTGTCTGCCTGTGACATCTTAGGCATGCGTGGGTCGACACCTGCGGGGCCCTGCGATGCAAAAATTGCGTTCTTCTGTTCTCTATCGTCTGACATGTTGCTTGCTTTCTCCTGTGCTTATGAGGTTATACCAAACCAGGTTCAAGTAAATAGAGCATCGAAAAAAACTGACCCAATATTCAAGCAGAAAGTAACAAGCCACAATTATTATGTAAATTGTGGCAGAAAAGATAATTAAGGTAATCAAGGTGAATCAATGGCATTAAATTATCCCGTACAAGGCGAAGGATTCGTCGCAGCATATCAGGTATCAGCAACACCGTTTGTTACATCGTCGACAGTGGCGAACGGAGCAACGAGAGAAATAGTCTTTCCGCAGATATCGAGATTTATGACGATAAAGAACACATCTCCGTCAACGAACACTATTGCAGTGTCGTTCACAGCAGCGGGCTTCCTGCCTGCCAATTCAAACTACTTCGTTCTCAGCGGCTCGGAGACGTTCACCGGTGAGCTAAGGACGGACAGAGTCTTTATATCGGGTCTCTCAGGCGCTTCCTCGACCTTTTCGTTGCTCGCAGGTCTCACTTTTATCCCTTCGAAGATGCTAACACCCATCACGGGATCTAATGGTTTTTCAGGAGTAGGCTGACATGTCAATATCCATAAACACATCAACACGCATAAATGGATCAATAAGAATAGGCTCCGCTTCGGGCGGCGGGGGAGGTGGAGCATCAAATCCGCCGACGACTCTTGAAGCGCTTGTAGTTGCAGGCGGCGGTGGAGGAGGAAACTCTTATGGCGGTGGCGGCGGCGGCGGCGGACTTAGAACCACATCTTCATTTTCTGTAACAAGAGGATCTTCTTACGTCGTGACAGTAGGCGCGGGCGGCGCAGGTGGAGTGACAGGTACGCCCGGTGTTATTTCTACATTTCTTCAAGGTAGCAATGGTTCAGCAAGCGCTCTTGACACTTTTCAATCAGCAGGAGGCGGTGGCGGAGCATCTGTTGCTAATTATGCTGCAGGAACTGGTGGGTCGGGCGGTGGAGGATCGGGTCTAAACTCAGGATATTATAGCGCAAAACCGACAGGTGCTGCAGGTAACACTCCTGTAACGTCTCCTGCCCAAGGATATGCCGGCGGTAACGGAGCAAACTCTATAGGAGATCCAGGACGAGGCGGCGGTGGCGGTGGCGGCGCTTCGGCTGTAGGCGAGACAGGTAATGACACAAAGGGAGGCAACGGAGGTGCGGGAGCTAGTTCTTCCTTGTCTGGTGTTTCTGTCACATACGCCGGCGGCGGCGGCGGAGGATCATTTAGAACAAATCCTGGGTACGGAGCCGGTGGGTCTGGTGGCGGTGGTCGTGGAGGAAACGGTCCTACGGGTCCAACTGCAGGAACAGCGAACACAGGTGGTGGCGGGGGCGCTGGTGGCGATACTGGAACAGCGAACAGACCGGGCGAGGCAGGAGGCTCAGGAATCGTGATCATCAGACACCCGGACACCTATTCACAAGCATCCACAACAGGTAATCCCACGATTACAACGTCAGGCGGATATGTAGTATATCAATTTACGGGCAGCGGAACCATCGGATGGAGTTGATGGAGTATAACACATGGCACATTTTGCAAAATTAGATCAGAACAACGTAGTCACAGAAGTATGTGTGGTCAATAACTCGGTGATCACAGTTAACGGAGTAGAGTCAGAAGCGGCAGGTATCGCATTCATGAAGTCTATCACTGGGCACGACTCCTGGCTGCAGACGAGCTACAATGCGACATTCAGGAAGAACTACGCTGCAGCAGGATACACCTACGATGCAGTTCGTGATGCATTCATCGCCCCGAAGCCTTTCGCATCGTGGGTCTTAGACGAAGCCACATGTCTCTGGAATCCTCCTGTCGCATATCCGACGGATGGTGGCACATATGTGTGGGATGAGGGAACGACAAATTGGATCACAACTTCACCTTGACGAAATCTCTCGAAGATTTTTATTTATGAGAATCTCCTGCTTGACAAATTCAAGCAGGAGATTTTTTTAGACTCATCTATCTCTACCTTCCACAATTATTCAAGTTAATTAAGGGTCAATAATATTCATGGCAATATCAATAAATTATCCTGTTGTTATCAATGGATCAACAACGTTCGGAAGAAATCAGCAGATTCCATCGATAGTAGAATATCTGATTGTTGCCGGTGGCGGTGGAGGCGGAGGTAGATCTACGTCCGGGACGAGCGGAGCTGGTGGTAATGGAGGCGGAGGAGCAGGAGCGTCGAACGCGGGAACTGCTAACACGGGCGGTGGAGGAGGTGGATCTCTTCCGTTTAGCACCGGTGCTGCTGGAGGTAGCGGGGTCGTCATAATCAGGCATTCGAACGCTTACGGACAGGCGACTGTCACAGGATCTCCGACGATTACAACGTCAGGCGGATACATAATTTACAAGTTCACAGGTTCAGGAACTATAAGGTGGATCTAAGCGGTATCCGTACTCTATTGATTGCACTGATTACCGTTTGGATTCTGTTAATACTTATTGTGGGTCCGTAAGTTTTTTTGAGGCTTAACTTACGGACCCGCTTTTGTGCCCGATCATCAGCCAGTCTCTCTTCTCGATCATATATAAATTGTCTATGATTATATCGGAGTCACATGGCGATCGCGATAAACTCTCCTACGGTTATTAACGGTTCAACAATATTCGGAAGTAGACAGAAGGCGCCTACGTCCGTAGAATATCTCTTAATTGCCGGAGGTGGCGGCGGTGGAGCAGCATCGGGCGGCGGCGGTGGCGCGGGAGGTTTGCTGTCTGGTAGCTTCTCAGTGACAACATTGACGACGTACACTGCCACTATTGGGGCTGGTGGTTCGGGTGGATCCGTGACAACAAACGGATCCACGGGAAGCAATTCACTCATATCAGGTGTAGGAATCTCCACGGTAACAGCGTTCGGAGGTGGCTTCGGAGCAGCAGCTTATACTGTAGGCGGAGCGGGAGGCTCAGGCGGCGGCGGCGGAACAGGATATAACTTCCCATGGGCCTCAGGACAAGGCGGAGGAAGCGGAACTGCAGGTCCTCCACGTCAAGGATACAACGGAGGTGCTGCTGCATCAGATGCCTACTACAACTACGGTGGTGGCGGCGGTGGCGGAGCCGGAGCGGCAGGATCAAACGGAATATATAGCAATCCTCCCATCGCCGGTGCTGGGGGTAATGGACTTCAATCCTCAATCACAGGCGTGACAAAGTTCTACGCAGGCGGCGGTGGCGGCGGCGTTTCGAGAAACAACGGAACACGCGGGACTGGTGGTGGCGGTGGTGGAGGTCTGGGTGGCCTCTCCAGTGATGGCGAAAATGGAACTGCAGGCCTCGGCGGTGGCGGCGGCGGCGGAGGAACCTACGGAGGAGGCAGCGCCACGGCGGGAGGATCTGGTGGTGCGGGAATTGTGATCATTCGTCACCCAGACACTGCGCTTAGAGGTACCACGACAGGTAATCCTATAATTACAGCGTCTGGTGGATATATAATCTACCAATTCACGGGTACTGGTACGATCACCTGGAGCTAACCATGACGATACGAATAAACTCTCAGACAGTAATAAACGGTAAAACGATAATGGGCACATCGCAGGGAAACACTGTCCTGTGGGATGCAAGCTCTCTTACTGTAGACCTCGTAGGAAATACAATAACGAATAACGCTGTGACTACAAGTACCTCAATCTACACCATTGGCACACAGTCGGCAGCGATCGATGCATACAACGACAGACTTGTTTGGCCTACTTCGACAGCTCCTGGTACACAAGACTTCTTCTACGGAGTATGGGCACGTTGGACAAGATACGGATCGGGAGACTCCTGTATGATAGCAGGATTTGGAAACGGATACGACGCTAATACATTGCTTGTGGCTGTGAGAAATCCTAGCTACAGCGCTGCTGGTGTGTTCTTGGCGAAGGCCGCTGACTACACCTCGTATACGACGAACTACATACCCACAGAAAACGTATGGCACCACGTAGCGGTGTCGCGCTCAGGAAACACATACAGAATCTTCGTGGACGGAACGCTCAGGGGAACACACACGATCGCTGGTTTGAACATAACAGCTCCCTTCAGAGTGGGAAGCGGTTGGTCAACGGGAGAATATCTAAACGGCTACATCAACTCCGCGCAGCTGGTGATCGGTCGCCCTGTTGTGACGAGCAACTTCACAATCACATCTCCATCTTACATAGTGACGTGATAGAATCTTTTAATAAATTAACTGCATAAACGGTCAGTCAGTTTATTGAGTTATTTCTGTCGGGCGTGTTGTTCAACGTGGCACGATGAGATGTGATAAGGTATTTGAGAATTAAAACCAATAAATGGATGTGTCTTTTCAGTCCATATCTCAAATGACATGTTCATTTTAAGTGCAAATAATTCGGCAGCATTAAACTTTGCAAGGTTCTTAGGATCTTTTAAATGGCAGCTTGGTTTTAATTCGATCAATAACTTTCGTCCATCTGCGTATTCTATTAGGCAGTCGATGACGTAATTTCTAATTTTCTCATCGTGCTCGTATTGAATTCTATACGGTTCCATTTCATATGAAATGATGTCTGCGTTGCTCTCAAAATAGAGGACAGCATTTAGTTCAAACAAAGATCTGTAGTACACAAGCTTGGACGACTTTTTTGGATTCTCGAAGTATCCATGAACTCTAGTCGCCTTAGTTAACATACCGTTCTTGACACACTCAGCCTGCCTCAAACTTTGCTTTGCCTTGTTGTCTTCATCAGACCAGTAAGCCTGCATTTGTTCTTTTATTTTTGCTTTATGAGCATCAGATTTTTTCTTTCCGGAGAGAGAATCTGAAATCTTCTTCGCTCTTTCGGGAGTGTTCATCTTCTCCACTATCGAAGCAATTCTTGGATCTTCTTTGGTCAAACCGGCGCACCAGCCTTTTATCTCTCCTCTTTCCCACATTCCTTTGCGAGTCTTAAGGCTCTTCTCTTTGGCCAACTCGTTGTGGCCCCAATTGTTGTTAATCTTTGCAGCATGCCCCCACACGTATTCAGAATAACCTTGTAGCGGGCCGTGAAACTTGGTTGCAGTTCCACATCCACATTTGCATGTAGGTTTGACACCTTTTAACACAACTTCGACATAAAGATCTTCGCTGCTTATATTATGCTTCTTTGAGGCATGAATTCTAAGCGAATTCATATTGTTAATTTCATAATCGCAGCTTGGACACTTAAACATAAAAACCTCCACAGGTTAATCCCATAGAGGTAATTATACTTCACCGAATCATTCGGTATAAGACTTCTACTAAAACTGCAAAACGCAATTATCAAAGCGCAACGTGAGGGAGATCTCCATCGGGCCGCCGTCTTCGTAGGTAACTTCACCGAAGTTGGCTTCAGTTATAAAAGCACCCTTGATGTCCCAGAGCTCCACGACAGTTCCAACGGGATCGAGCATCTTCAATTGGATGTCGCGCTTATAGAAGTCGGCGTATCCTGCACGACCTGACACAGACTCGAAGTGGGTGCGGACCCATTCCATGACCTGCTGTGCGCCCGAAGGAGCAATTGGGTCGTGGAGTGTCACTGGGATCGTGTTGAATGTGGTCTTGCCGGCGAGGTAACGACGGCTGTTTATGAAGGGGACTTCGACCTCTTCCGTCGCGATCGTCGGTCGAGATGTCGTCTTGATGATGTAGGCGTCGATGCCTTCAATCATGAGTACCCAACGATTCTTACGCTTGGGTTCGAATTTCGCGGGAATCATTGATTCAACGTTGAGTGTCTCAGCAGCCATGTTATTTTCTCCTTTGATCTTAGCAGAGTGATCAAGATTAACTATGAAAAAAAATTTTTTTTTACTATTTTTTTAACGAATTTATAATTCGAACAGAGGTACAAGAATAGATGGGTGCAGTTAAAGGCAGAGAGATGAGAGAGGTACAGTGTCCCCTTTGCTCCTCCTTCAAGAGCAAACGGCTGACGGCGTTCGAGGCTCACCTCGGTGGTGCTCACGCTACGACTGCGAAAGACTTGTGGGACTCCATGAACGGAGGACCCGGAAAGTGTGCGTGTGGGTGTGGCACAGAGACAAAATGGAAGAGTTGGTGGGACGGCTACTCAAGCGTTGTGAACGGTCACAACGGATCGATATACGCGGTGTGCTCTCCCGAGGAGGCCGAGGAAATATCGAGGAAGCGGTCGGATGCGCTGAGAGGTAAATCGACTTGGTCCAAGGGGCTCACGAAGGAAACGGACGAGAGAGTTCGTCTCCGCGGAGAGGCAACGGCTAGAGGTCGAAAAGCGTCATTCGACTCGGGAGCGCTGACGTCTTGGAACAAGGGTGCGAGCACTGAGTCTGACGTGAGAGTGAAGAATGCATCCGAAAACTTGAAGAAGAGATATGCGGAGGGTGAGATCGTCCCATGGGCAAAAGGTCTCTCCAAAGATTCCGACGTACGGGTTGCAAACATGGCCGCTCGGGTCTCACTAACGATGAGACGTGACAACATCCGCAGAAGACTCGACGCTATGAAACGTCTCCCTACAGAAGAGATCAAGTCGAGAATAGAAGACCTCGGAATGTTGAAGGTAATCGGCGGGCTAGAGGAGTACGTCAACGACGCACAGAAGGTGATACAAGTGGAGTGCGGGGGCTGTGGCGAGCAGTTCACAGGATCCCTCAGGTCGCTACAGTATGGTAAATGCTTTAAGTGCTCTCCTGGTGGATCGGCTGCGCAGGAGAGATTGGCCAAGTGGATTGAGAAGCTAGGAGTCGAAGTGAAGAGAAACGACAGGTCATCTCTCGACAACGGTCTCGAGCTCGACATACACGCGATAGGATCGTCTTTTGCCGTCGAATACAACGGCCTCTATTGGCATTCTCACGCGAACAGATCGACGTTATACCACTCCAATAAGACTGCGGCCGCAGGACGTTCAGGAATAAGTCTGATGCACGTATTTGAGGACGAGTGGAGGGACAAGTCAGAGATAGTCAAGTCCATGATTCTCTCCCGCCTCGGCATGTCTCCTAGCAAAATTGGGGCACGAAAATGCTCTGTGAGGGAATTGAGTTCTCAGGAGAGAAAAGCCTTCTTTGAAGAAAACCACATCGATGGCGACACTGCGGCGGCGCGCGCTTGGGGATTAGTGTACGACGAATCGACCGTCTATGCGGTATCGATCAGGAAGCCGTTCCACAAACGAGAGTCAACAATGGAAGTCGCGAGATGTTGTCCAAAGAAAGGATGCAATGTGCAGGGTGGCCTAAGTCGTCTCATGAAGACTGTAGCGGAAGAATGCAGAAAAGAAGGCATCAAGAACCTAATGACTTACGTGGACACTCGCCTCGGTGGCGCGGGCGAAGGTTACGAGAAGGCAGGTTTCAAGGCGATCAGCAAGACTCCGCCGCGATTTTGGTGGACAGACTTCACGAATCGTTTCAACAGATTCAAGTACAAGGCTGACTCGAAGAACGGACTGACGGAAGCAGCAGTTGCAGAGACCGCAGGTGTCGTGAAGATATGGGGTTGCGAGAACATAGTCTACACGATGGAAATATAGAAAGGTCAGGAATCTCTTCCTGACCCATCCATTCCGATTTCTTAGAGGTCTAGTCAGCGATTAGCTCGGACGGCTGCGGCCCAAGTGCCGTCGTCGTCCTCATCAGTATCTGTCTGAGCTGCCTCGTGCGCATCCTTGAGATAGTCAGCCAAGCCTGTATGGAAGTGGCTCAGTGCGGCCTGAAGGTCTTCCACTTCCTCTGCTGTGATGCTCTCTCCTCGACCGTCGAGAATCATGTCGAGATTCTTCCTGTCTTCGCGGGAAAGAGCAGCATAGGCTCGAGCGAAGTCCATGAGGTCGTCGACCGACATGGGCCCCTCTTCCTCTGTGTCCATCGGATCCATCCTGTCCTCGATGAGGCGCCTGTTCTGACGCTCCAGAAGGGCTGAGGAAATCTCCTCGTTAATAAGGTCAGTTAACTGTTGACGTGTTATTCTCATTTATTCCTCACTGAACCTGCTGAAGGTTGTTTGCAACCACGAAGTCGAGCGAGACGAATTCAATGCTCTTCGTGGGCTGTACGAATATCTTACCACGAATTGTATTGTTTTCTATGTCGTCCTGTGTAGTTGTCGAGGAGTCGATCACGACCTTGAATCTCTCGAGACCGCTGAGCTGCTGAATTCTCTGGAGGCGTGGTGTGACCGCCGCAGAGAAGCGAGCGAGAGTTGCCTCGCGGTTTGGTTCGAAGAGGATCGTCTGTGCGATGTCGCGGACCTGACGACGGATGTCGATGAGGAGGCGGCGGACGTTGACTCTGTCGAGAGCTGAGGCCGAAACCTGAAGTGTCTTCTGTCCCCAGACCACGATGCCACCGCGTGGGTTTGTTCCCGCCTGTGGACCGCCGACGAAGGAAACGATCGGGTTGATCGAGACGTCGTAGAGTTTGTCCATGTCTCCCTGTGAGAGCTTGACGCGTGGCTCGAGAGCGTCCTGTGGGAGAGCGCCGCGAGTGAATCCTGCGGGAGCGAACCACGGATGTCCTACGCTGTCGTTGAGAGCGAGAGCTCCGAGGACGAGAACAGAGGGTGGAGCGTAGACGTTCTTGCCCGTTGGATCACGGTAGAGGACGTCTGGGAAGTATGCCGCTGCGAACGATGAGTCGACCGAGCGATTTACGAACGTATCTACGGTTCTCACGACCGAAGGAAGCTGTGTCTCTGCCTTGACAGATTCGTTGTTCTCATCGACCTGCTCAACGTCCATGATGTAGAGAGCGTCGAATCTCTCTTCAACGGCGAGCGTTGCTGCATCTGTGACGATGGGCTCACGAACACCAGGAAGCGCGAGGAGCTGAATGTCTACGTTTGACGTGTTCTTCATGACGTCGAGCGCCTTGAGGTAGGTCCTTACGTTCGGTCCTTCCTCTGGCTTGCTGGCTCTCTGGTTTGAGACTACCATGTCAGCAGCAACTGCAGCGTTGCTGATCTCTGTCTCTTCTGCATCGAAGATGTTTGTTCCGTCAAATCCGCCTTGCATGATGAAGGAGAACTTGGCAAACTGCTTGTTAGAGCTGATGTCTTCGACCTTGAAGAATCTTACCTTGCTCTCGTCACCAGGTGACCTTGCGGCAATTTCTGCAGCATTGACTGACTCACCGTTACGAGAATAGACGGCGTAGACCCACTTGTTAGGATCGGCAAGACCGTTTGATCCAGTAACAACCTGAACGTTCTCTAGCGAGAAGAAGTTGTTGCAGAACCTGTCAGCATCTATTATTCCGAACGCAGCTGTATCAGGTTGTCCTGGATTGCTTCCTGTAACGAACTTTGCTTCTGTGACAGCGAACGACGGGAAGAACTTAGCGAAAGACTTGAGAGAGTTGTTCGCAACAACACTGTCATTCTTCTTCTGAAGAGCTGCTGGGTGCTCGAACTGAACTCCCCAGTAGAAGCGGGAGTTGACCTGCTCTGTTGCTGTCCACTCTGTCGAAGTCGTTATCTTCTTTCTGAAGGGAAGTGGAGGTGTAACAGAAGACTTCGCAGCATTTGTGAAAGAAAGAACTGTGTTATCCACTGCGCTGAAAGGTGCGAGAGGTGCAGATCCTGATGTGACGAGGTGATCTATTCCTCTGAAGCCCATTGGTATTGCTGTGGGATCAACAAATCCGTTCTCGACGTCAGGGTGTACTTCAACTCTGACGTAGTTAGATCTGTTCGGGTAGTTACCTTCGACGACGAGCTTCTGCTCAGATTCTTCACGATCGAAGTCGAAGTAGGCATACACGTCGCCTATGACCTTACCGATGTAGCGGTCTGAAGAAGGATCGAGGTTAACTCCTGCATAAACTTCTCTTGGAAGCTCCTTCTTGTCCTGGTCTCTGTCGCTCCAGTAGCGAAGTGTAAGAGTGAAGGATCCATACTTGTTGAGAGGATCGCTTGAAACCGTGATGTTGTCGACTGATACCTTGAACTGTGTTGAGGCTCCTGCGCCGTCGTCAAGGGCGTGAAGTCTAAAGAGGTTCTGGACCTTTCCACCGAACTTCTGAGAAACAACCCACGGAGAAACAGCGTGTGAGAATCTGTCCTCGAAGGATTCGTAAGCAGGAACTGTTGCGTTGCCCACGTTTCTTGCAAGTGAAGATGTGACGATGAATGCAGCAGGCTCCTTGCTAGAATTTCCTGTTACATCTGCACCGTAAGATGTCTTAACGAGGCCCGTACCTGTGACAACAGCGAGTGTTGGATGAATGTCCCAGTTTGCATAGAGGTAGTGTCCTGCCTCCTGAATCTTTGTTGGATCAGTGTTGAACACGTTAGCGAAGTAGCTGCTCTTCGAAGTAGGGTCGAAAGAAGCCGTGATCGTATTTGGGTAACGTGAGTCTGTTCCCTTGTGTCCGTTGAGGAAGAGGACGAACTCCTGGGAAGGACTCGATCCGTCGGAAAGAGAGACAAATCCAACTGAGGAGCCCTTTGCAGCAGAATCAGTTCCAGGTGTGGTTGACGTAGGTGCAACACCTCCACCGCCCACAGAGGAAGAAAGTCTGAGAATTACTCCCGACGGAGCCATGATAACGCCTCTGATGATCGGAAGCGACGATGTGACACCAGGCGTTACCGATCCAGGTCCTTGAAGTCCTGCCTCGCTGAAGTATGTGGATCCAGCAGATTCAGACATGAAGCAACCGAGAAAGTAAAGACGACCCTCAGGAGCGCTTACTCCTCCCACAGCGTATGGGTTTGCAGAAATGGAACCGTCAGAATCAGGAAGACTCTCACCGACCACGAATCCTGCAGAAGTGACCTTACCAGAGGTCGAGTTCCTCTTGCGGCCGTCGCCCACGCCGAGAACCCTTAGATACGTAACTGACTGAGCGTATCTAAGCCATTCCACGACAGCAAGGGGACCAAACTTCTTTCCGTCTGTCTGACCAAACTTGGAATACCAATCGGAAAGATTACCGACTGTGACTGGAACGAACGCAGGTCCTTTCAGAGAGGTTCCCACAATTCCTGCAGGTATACCGACAGGTTGTTGCGTAGTTGGTCCTGAGATATCGATCTCTCTTGCCGTTACGCCTGCGCTTCCGAATTTCAGTTGTGCCATTTATCTGCTCCCAATTTCTTTCTAACTATGTGCCTGAAGGCGAATTTCAGACGAATTGAACACCGCTATTTGTAACGATGAAGTCGATCGCGATGTATTCCACCACGCGAGTTGGAACGACGACAATTCTACCATTGAGGCGATTGAGGTCGTAATCCTCTTGCGTGTTGTTCGATTCGTTCATTATGACCTGGAATGCTTCGACGCCGGCCTGTGATTGTATGAGTCCCAATTGGAACGAAGCGTCTGCAACGAACTTGTTGCGAACTGCAGGTGTGTTCTGTTCGAACACAAGGCGTTGAGCTATTCCCATGATGATTCTCTTGATCTCGAGCATCAATCTACGAACGTTGACTCTGTCGAGGGCTGACTTGTTGATCTTGAGCGTCTTCTGGCCGTAGATCACGTAGCCGAGTCTCGGGAACGAGGCGATCGGGTTGATGCGTGATTCATAGAGTCTGTCCTTGTCAGCTCCACCGAGTCTCACTGCGACGTTGCTAACAAAGTCGAGAGCAGCTCGGTTGAATCCTGCGGGAGCAAACCATGGGTAAGTGACTCTGTCGTTGAATGCCAAAGCTCCGAGAGCTGCAACAGAGGCAGGAACCTTGACCTTTCTGCGGTTCGTTGCGTCGTCGATGAAGATGTCGGGGTAGTAGACGGCCGTGTAGTCGTTGTCTATTGCCCTCGAGTCGAAGTTAGCCGCGGTCTGGTTTATGTTCGGCTTGTTTGTCGAATCATCGAATATTCTGTTTCCGTTGTCGTCATACGAAGGAACGTCCATGACGTACATCGAAAGACCGTAATCTCTAACCTTTTGCATTGTCTTGTCAGAGATGTAAGTCTCACGAATACCAGGTATTGCGAGTATGTTGTTGTTCGACATGAGTGGGTTCGTCATGATGTCGACGGCGGCAAGATATGATGCGACGCCATTGTTATTGACATCTTGACCAGATGGATTCGACGAGAAGCCTGAGATGCTGTTGTTTGCAGATGCACCACCGGAAGACTCAAAGGAGACAGACTTATCATTGAGACGACGTGCATCTCTGTTGAGGAAGTTTGTTCCGTCGAAGCCGCCATGCATGAAGTTTGTGAACTTAGCATAGGCTGAGAATCTGTTGAACTGGGCTGCGGTTCCCGTAGAGAGAAGAGTTGCGAACGTCATTCTCTTTCTACCACCTTCAGACCACGTGTAATCAGTCGTGCTCAGTCTTGCGTTTCTAACGTAAGCAGCTTCTCTCATGTGGTTGTTAACAGAGCTTGTGAGCTCTGAGAGCTGTTGGTTGTAGAAGGCTACCTTCGAAAGAGAGAACTTGTTGTTGTGAAGATTGTCAGAATACGATCCTGTCGTGAGAGCATCAAGCTTTTCGATGCCGCAGAACTTGGTGATCGATTCAAGAAGTCCGTCCTTCTCAGAGACGATGTTTGAGTTGAGGACGTTTATCGAATCAGCACTCGAAGCCGTCGAAGATCTCTCGAACTTAACGCCCCAGTAATAAGCCACGTTGGCTTGCTCAGATGGCCCAGGTGCTCCATCAAATCCTGCGCCTGACGTCTCGCCCCTTGTCACCTTGTATCTGTGTGGCACTGGTGGGAGGAAGGAGCTGCTCATCGATGTATATGATCCTAAGACTCCGCCGAGACGAGAATCAGTCGACTTGAGAGCATCAGAAACCTTGAGAGAAGGATTCACCTTGAGGAGGCTTGGTCCTCTAAATCCGAAAGGAAGCGCATTCGAAGGAATTGTTCCTCTCTCTATCTCAGGGCTCATGACTATTCTAACGTACTTCGAATTGTTCGCATACTTTCCTGTTGCAGCGAGTCGCTTCTCTGTGGGATTAGAAGCATCGAAATTGTAGTAGACCTTTCTGTCTCCTATGAGCTTGGCAACGTAATTCTCAGAATTCGGATCGAGGGAACAGTTAGTGAATTGTTCAAGAATATTCAAGGACGTATCGGTGTCGTCCCAAGCGCGAATCTGTACGTTGAACGTGCCGTAGGAATAAGCATCGTTGGTCGAAGCCTTTATGTTGCTTATGGAGACCTTGTAGAGATTATTTGCATATTCTCCGTCGTCAAGAGCTTCGACCTTAAAGAGGTCGTACTCTGTGTTTCCAAAAGGTTGCGATATGAAGAAGCTTGTTGACGGTGCCTTAAATCTTGTGTCGTAAGATCCAAAGACTTCCCTGAATGTGAGACTTGTCTTTCCGTCGGAGCTGACATTGCTCGATCCAGAGAGGACTGCGACAGGGCTTGCAGATGCTACGGAGGCTACGTTGGGGTCAACGGCAAAGTCAGCATGGAGGTAGTGCTGCTCCTGATAGAACTTGTCAGGATCTGTATTGAGAATCTTCCCGAAGTAATCCTTGTCAGAAGGATCAAAAGAAGCAGTTAGAACCTTGACGCCAGAAGATCCATCGACGGTTGAGAATGCCGAACCGAGAGAAGAAGATATGACGATCTTGAACTTAGAAGAAGCGTCTACTTGAGTTGCATCAAGCGTGGCAGGTCCCAGACCGACAGCAGCAGCAGAACTGGTGAGAACCATTATTCTGGCTGTGTTTGGTGTCATAATGAGGCCTCTCACAAGATTGACACGCGAGCCGTTGACTGTGTCATTGTCATTGAAGACCGGCATTCCGAATGCGCCGTTTGACGTTGGAACGTGCTCGGCTACCAAGAACTGAACCGTTCCAAGGGAACGCTTGTCGTCTGATAGAGCATCGACGCCACCAGGAAGGGTAAAGCCTGCGTTCTTTACTGTTCCGTAAGAAAGTGTCTCAGAGAGATCTGCGTCGGTTGAATTCGCTCCTGCACCGAGGACTCTAGTGTATGTTAAGGCTGCGCGATGCTTCAAGAACTCGTTGACGGCATAGGGTCCATAATGCTTTGGATCAAGGTTGCCAAAAGTCTGTGAGAACTCATTGAAGTTGGACACGGTAACAGGAACGAAAGCGGGTCCTTTGTTCGAGGTACCGATCACGGCAGCGGGGACGCCCACGGGTCCGGTGATGGTTGGAGCTGAAAGGTCAATTTCACGCTCATAAAAGTTGGGCGACTTAAATGTCTGCTCGGCCATTATCTAATCTCCTTCAATCAGTGATTCTGTGACATAACTATCACTGATAAATGCAAGAAGACTCTACTTAATCACAACAATTTCTAGATCTTCAAGCGATGCGCCTGTATAAACAGTTTCTCCCTTGGAAGTTGTGTTTCTTACTTTGATATATCCCCTAGGAATTCCAAGAGAAGCAGGGTCGCTCTCAAGAACTGCAGGATCGTCTGAGGAGCCTATTGCATAAACTTTTTGTTGTCTCCAGCCAACGTCTCTTTGATCATCCCTGTTGTTTTGCTGTTCATCAAGAGGAAGAGTTGGATCATCAGAGCCAAGCACGTACTTCGAGTCACCTGATTCCTCAGAGATTGAGGGATAAGCGTTGGTATCAAAACTTACGAAAGGAGAAGAAACATAGCGCTTGATGGGAATAGGAAGGCCTGGCGCAGAAGATACGAAAAAGTAGGCAGGAACCGTAACGCTAAATGTGTGCTTGATGTATCGCTCCTGTTGCGACATGTCATCAAAATTTGTCTCTGTATCGAAAGAGCCTTCATCCACTTTTGCAATGAACCAATAACCCTTTGCGGTGTCAAGACGCCAAGACTGTCCCTGGGGTAAGAAGGAGCTGAATATTTTCTCAAGAACCTGGTTGGCGTGCTGCGTGTACTGTGTCCAAATCGTTACCTGATATTTCGCTGTATAGAACTGCGGCATCGGAACAACAAGCGTCTCGTATACGTTGTTCCTTAGATTTGGAGCAAGATAAGCACCGTCCTTGACGAATTTTTTTCCCGAGAGAGAGCCTGTGCTCCTATCAGAAGAAAGACCTGCAGGGGATGAATTGCTAGCGCTGGTCTGATTCGGTAGAAAAATCTTGTTAATTAAGTTCTGATAGTTTCTATCTGACTTATCCAGTCTTCTTTTAACAACTATCTCTCCTAGCTGCTGATTTATTCCCCTACCGACTACGTCTTCGCCGACGCTTTGATTAAGCTCTGTCCTCATAATAGTGATGAGTGGCAAAATAAGCGTATTGTTTTTGTCTCTCAAGAGATTGCCCTTCTTCAAGAGAGCCCATTTCTCTCCTGCAGCAAAGATGACAGGAACCTTCTTGAGCGGTGAGGAATCTATTCCCCCGCACTGAGCAGATATCTCTTTGTCAAATAAGTTGAACATAGACATATCAACGTCTTCTATTCCGCAAGAGGGAATAGAAAATTCAGGAGCTCCTGCCACATTCTCGTAGCCGGTGGGCAGAGGTGACTGCCCAAAGTTTCTCTTGGCATTTGATTTTAATCTAGTCGACATTTATCCCTCACTCATCATAAAAGGAGGATCCGACGTTCTCTGGATCACCTTTGACAGAGACTTCCTTAGGACCCGCGAGAGGTTTGTCAAGGACACCATTGTCGACGAGATCTCTCTTGTCGCCGGTAGCAACTCCGTCCTGATCAAGACTCTCTCCGCGCTGCTGATGAAATTCTTTTTGAACTGAATCTGAATCTGTGTAACGAATGTCAGTTGGGCCGAGCGTGGGAGCAACAAACAGACCTTCGCGAGCTTTGACGCCAACGAGTTTGACTCCATCTTTGTGTTCAGGCATTCCGTAGATGTTTCGCATGAAGACACGCTCTGTGATCTCATAGAAGACATCAGAGAACGAGAAGAAGTCGCCGATCGCCACGTTGATGCCCTTGTCTACGAGATCTCTGTGCTGGACATATACTTCGACCTTGTACTGAGCATCGATTCCGAACTTATCGATCTTGGTATCGTTTTGGAAGTTATTGTCTACGAGGGCGTCAAGAGCTATTGGATTGTCATACACTTTCTTCAGCGCTTCATTGTAGACTCCGTGTGTCTTAGTCTTCAGCTCAGAAATAGGATAGTAATAGACTTTCTGTCCCACGACATCTTTTATTAGCTCTTTAGTGATGTCAGAGATGAAGTTAAGTTCTCTCGGGGTGATGAATAGACGTGCCATGATGCCTCATTTCTTCTCGAACAGAAAGATAAGTCCCATCCACAAAGGCCACCCAGCAGAAAAAATAAAAGAAGTAGGAATTGCAAGGACCTTGTTGGTTGCACACTGATATAGCAGACCAATGAAAGAGTTGCTTTTTCCCCACTGTTCTGCGGAAGCAGCGGCAAAAACGTAGAGGAAGTAACCGACTGCAGTGTAAACTAAACCTGCAAGTATCAGTAGGACGGTCAGAAATATTGACATGTTTTATCCAATCGTAATTGCGCTTCCCTTAGGCATAGGAACGTACTTAAGTTGCTTGTTCAGTGACTCAGCTGCTGCTGCATCTGCCTCGAGGAGTTTTTGATGTGTCAACTGTGCAAGAAATTCTTTCATCTGCGTCTGAAGCTTCTCTTTGTCTTCTCGGCCTTGCGTCACCAGCGCCTCTCCGTTTAGCTGAAGGTCAGCATTTGGAATGGGTATGTTTTGAAACTTGGAACGAATAAGACCGAGAAGTTCTTTGGCAAGAGCAAGCGTGTACTGACGTATCCACTGACGCCCTGGTTGATTGATGGTTGAAAATGGAAGATTATCTAGCGGGACGTTAGAAGCACCGGAGATCCCGTAGATTGTCTGGTCCCCGAAAGCTGTCGGGCTTAACGGATTTTGAGGCGGAAGTACTTTACAAAATAGCTTTCCCACCTGAAGATCTGTAACTGGAATCGGGTATATCCTGAGCTTGCTTCCCATGATCTCATAAGAGTAGTGAGACCTGCGGACCCTGAAAGCGGATTCCAGCATTCCTCTCCTGAGGACGTCTTCGAAGATGGGAAGCACATAGAAGATCGTAGAGTTCACATACGACTCGTAGTTAAAGTTTGTTGCGAGAAAGTTCGTTATGTTGCTTGCATTGAGCAAGAAGTGTTGTGCAGCGAGCGGCTCACAGTGAAAGAGCTCTACGATTCTAAGCTTGCCTTTCTGCGCTAGACTGTCATACACATTGCTTCCGCTGACAACATCCTTGAGGTCAGCATAAATGTCATAATCTTGCTTACCTGCAACTAGGTCGAAATATCCGAATATTGCGTTCTCAGAACCACCTACGAAAGCATTGGTGGCATAAGGCTCGGCCATTCTCAGGAGATACTCGAGGGAGCGCTGTGTATACCTGTTTGTGATGTTGACAGAACCCGTTGCAGCTCCGAGGACGTTTGTCAACTCAGAGATGATCTTCGTCTCGTGGAGAAGCCTTGAATACTCGCAGACGGACTCTTCAAAACATGCCCAAATTTCTTTCTTGGTCAACTCCACGGAGAGAACGTCGTCGCCGAGCTTTCTCTTGACGTAAGTGACCATGGCATCAGCCTCTGATTGAAAATCAGAATCCGAATCGAAGAAACCGAACGGCGTCGGAGAAATCGTGGTTGAAAAATTAGCCATGCATCACACCTATCTTAAACAGATAAGTATGCGATTAAGCGAGTTTTAGTTTCATCCGCCGTGAGATTTTATGGCTCTTTCCTGGTGTTCGGCTGCTGAATTGTCTCTGCTATCAATTCTCTTTCAGGAGTAATTCTTCTGAGATCTTCACTTAGAAAACTTCTCTTTGAGAGACGAAGAAGAAGATTCTTGCGATATCTTTTTGAGAAATGCGTCCCTAAGAGAGCCTGGTGTGGCAGAAGCTTGTACAGGCTGCTGAGGAGCAGGTTGACGAGGTGCCTCAGACTGTATTGAGGTTTCAATTTTTTGCTCTGTCTTCTGATCAGGCCTCTGTTCAAATTTAATCGTAGAGACAGCAGGAGCTGCAGGTCGCGATGCAATTATAGAAGAGGCAGTGACAGTAATTTCTGGTCTGGTTGGTCTTCTTGCAACCTGTATGGCTTCTGCAACAACAGAAAGCGTCTTTTTGAAATTGATCTGAAATTGAAGGGGAGCAAAGTACCTGTTGTCGACCAAGACTTCTACTCTTGCCTTGTACAATCCTTCTGAAAGCTTCTTGTCCATTCTCGGGAGTGTGAACTGTACTACTTCGTCTTCGCCAGTTCCGTATCCGTTGAACATGTAGGCAAAGTCTTCGTTCTCACAGACGAGCCGCACCTTTGCGGGAGACATTGCAGTTCCTTCCATCTTGATCTTAAAAGTAAGATCATTCGATTCTTCTAGGTCTAAATCTACAGTTTCTGTCAGCGGTTCCATCGCAGATACATATCTCTCACTTTATTCTGTTGACTGAGATCTTTATGTCGTCGTAAATAGATCTCACCTTAACTGAAACTTTTCTCACAGCTCTTACCGCTATTTGTGATGCATCGGTTAGCTTTACCCTTACGGATCCTTGAAGCGGTCGGGCTAGAGCTTCATCATTTACTCTTATGAGTTTTGCCCAAACGACTACCTCTTGAATCTCTTTTAATGCTCTTTTAGCGCCTGACTGACCCAGTTCAATGAATCTAAGGACAGCTTCACTAATGAAAGCCATGAGACTGAATCCTTGTGCAACTATGTTTTGGTTTCTTCCAAAACCACGGGTGACCATCGTCATGCCGCGGCCGCGGCCTGGCGATAATCCGCCCCCAGGACTCTGTACTCTACCAGGAGTTCCGACTGGTATTCTTGCCAAGTTACACCTTCAGTCTTTCGAACACTGCGTCGATCGATGGATTTCCTGCATCATCAAATAGATTGAAGCGGACAACTTCGGTCACATTGTCGTCTTTGTAAAAAATCATCTGGTTGTTGACGATCTTCCATCTTCCGAACTGAACGTCATAAATGCCCTGTATCCTCTCGTCCATTCCAGTGACAACGTTATAGAGGTCATCAAGCTTTGCGATACCGTTTAAATCTTCTGATGCGTAAGAAACAGAACTAAAGAAAGTACCAGTATCCCAAACTACTTGTCCGACAAAATCATTTGAAAAGGTTATTACTGCTGCATATATGCCCGGTGCTGTTTGATGTACGCCGTCTGTTGTCCTAGCAGTGACAACACTGCCTGTTTGGTCGAGCACTTTATATCCGACGCCATTGACGCCGACGGCGTCGGCCTTCAGTTTACCGAAATTAACACTTAAAAGCTTTTGAGGCATCTTTGAATTATAGGCAATTGGATTATCGAGTTCAAATAAATTAATGTGCACGAACTTTCGTACGTGCACAATTTACTGAAAGATTACGTCAAAATACAGGCTGTTCAGGAGATGCTTGCTGAGGAGCGGCTTCCTGCTTTGGCGGCTGAAAAACAGCTATTGCGTCTGCAACGAGTGCAGCCTGCTCAAGCGAAAAAGCTCCTCTCGACTGAGCAAGTCTTGCTGCCTCGACAAGTACGTTAAGTGCCCTATTTTGTCTCTCTACGATTTCATTTTCCATGTTATCTCACCTGTGCAATTGTATGCACTACAAATTTAAACACTTGACATTACGTTGTAAATGGGCACAAAATGAGAGTTACTATATTTAGTGATCATGTCTACAACAGAAGTTTGTCAGACAGCGAGATTTTACAGAATTTTAACGCTACAAAGAAGAGATACGGAATCTAATGACCATTCAGATCGGAAGAAAACTAAGTTTGCCTGCAGGATATTCTCTTCTGCTCGATCCCGCGATACCTGAGAGCTATACGGGCGGATCAGTGTGGACAGACCTCTCTTCACGATCAAACAGCGCAAGCTTAGCAAATACACCGACTTTCTCTCGCAACTCATTCGGGGCAGGTCAGATCAATTTTAACGGAACAAACCAATACGGAGCGCTGTCTGAGCTGGGTCTCAGTAGAAGTTTCACAATATCTACGTGGGTTAAGAAGAACGATACTTCTAGCACGGGATGGATGGTGGGTAGCGGCTGGGTAGCAACAACAGAGGGAGCAGGTCTTGGAGTCGGTTTTGGTGTTCAGGGATCAACGCTTACTCTAACTACGTGGGGGAATCCTGGTTACGTGACGTGGAGCGGAATCGAACCTAACAAGTGGTATCACTTGTGCGCAGTTCAAAACGCAGGATCAGACTATAACGTAGGACCTTGGACCGCAAAGGTATTTGTGAATGGAAATCAAGTGACGTCTGGCAGTTTCTTCAACTATCACTACTACACGACGGGCGGGGCGGCTACGTCTTACATCGGCAGAAATTCACACAGTTCGATAGACTCTTACAACTATTTCGGAGGAGCTATGGGTCAGGTATTGATATATAATTCGATCGCTCTCTCAGACGCTCAAATTGTCGAAGTATTCAGTCAGACTCGTGGAAGGTACGGGGTATAAAATGTCTATAGTGATAAAAAATCCAATCATCATAAATGGATCAACGAGAGTAGGTCCAGGACAAAATTCATCACCGATTGTGACAACAAACCTTATCATGTATTATGATTTCGGGGATACGAGCAGCTATGCAGGTAGCGGCACTACAGTAACTGATCTCAGCGGCAACGGTTTGAATGCAACATTGATCAACACCCCCACTTATGCTTCTGCAAATGGTGGCTACATGAACTTCTCGGGAACTTCTTATGCAAAAGTTGGGCCTAATGCACTCATAGGTTCAATAGGAACAGGAGATTTCTCAATAGATCTCTGGATATATCTTCCGAATGCTTCGGGATACGGCCACATCTACAGCATCGATTCACAAGGAGGCTATTTCTTAAAACATTCCAACGGAAATGTTTACGATGGTGCCAGTCAAGCGGGCAGTGGCGGTGGCGGTGTGATCGGTAGTGGCGCATGGAAACATCTTGTGGTTTCTAGAATATCAGGTACGGCAAGATATTACGTGAACAACGTTCAGGCTGCCTCGAGAGCGCACGGATTTAATATAAACGCAACAACACTTTACATTAGAAGCGATGGAGGAATGGGAGAGTGGGTTACGGCACACATTGCCCTTCCAAAGCTCTACAAGAAGGGCCTTACTGTGGCGGAAATTACTCAAAACTTCAACGCGCACAAGAGCAGATTCGGCCTGTAGTAACAAATTAGAAAATCTATTTGGAATTAAGTAATTCTTGATCTATCCGCCATATAATTGTAAAAGATGTTCACTCGAGTTTCTCTCAGCGGCTGCGGCTGGAAGGTGTTCTGGTACTACGGAGTGGTACAGAAGCTTGCAGAACATCGCCTCGTCGATCTGGAGAAAGTGGAGTGGATAACGGCGTCGGGCGGCGGCGGTGCTGCAATTCACTTTTTATCGGGATACGATGGATATGAGGGTTTTAAGCGTGCAGTTAGGATCGCCAACCTCGTCAAGGCGGACAGAGCCCACAGGACTGTGACGGTGGCCGTGGATCAAATGGAGAAAGAAGCTCCAGATGACATTCACACGACGGGAAGACTTGTCATCTGCTATACGAAAGTATCTCTGTGGCCTTTCTACATGAGATATGAAATGATGGATGAGTTCCTCACGAAGAAGGACATGTTCGACGCGTTGAGGGCGAGCACTTCGATACCCGTGCTCAACGATGTTCTACGATTTAAAAACAGGCACTTGCACGTGGACGCAGGTCTCCTGTGCAATCAGCCTGCGAGACACCATAATACTCTGCGAATATCTGCGTGGCCGCTTTCTTTCGGGTCCGACATTAAACCGCAGCCCAGCGCGTTGTTTGAAAATTACACAATATCTGTTCCGCCAGAAGAGGTGGCTGAAAAGATGTTCAATGAAGGTCTCAAAGACGGAGAAAAATTCTGTCTAAAATACAAGAAAACCAGAGAAGTCGCTTCAAGATAGCGCAACTTGCTTCCAGCTTCCATTGTAGATATAAAATCTGTTGTTGGAAGAATCGTAATACATTGGCACTCTTCCTGAGATTGTCGACGGAACGGCTGTTGGCGGTCCAGCGGCAGCAGGTATGTAGAAAAATCCGTTTGACATTCCCGTTGAACCCTCAGAAGTATAGGTGTTTCCGTTCGAATTCACAGAGAACAAAGACGTACCGCTTGAGTTCTGTATAGAAAGATGGTCCCCCGTAGCAGTGGGAGAGCCTGACCTATAGACGATTCCTGAGTCCGTTGAAGTCGAGGATCCTGTAATATAAAGCCTGGCTGTGTTTGCAACGAATCCAAGACTTCCTCCGGCAAGTATGTTTCCGCTAGCGTCAATCGTTAAACGAGTTGTGCCATCTCCACCATAGAAGTTGTGTTGCAGAGACGTGTATGTGTTCGTTGCAACTCCAAAGACATTGGGAGCGCCTATTTGAATTCCATGAGAAGATCCACCGTAATTGCTTGTAACATGCAAAACTGCTAAGGGATTTTTAGTTCCAATTCCAACTCTTCCACCTAACGTTCCAAGAGTGCCGGTAACAAAAAAAATGGAAGTTCCTGCAGAATTCTGTACGTCTAAAAGACCTGCTCCGCCCGTAGGAGAAACCACGCCACCTTTTATGGTCATCGTAGGTATAGACGCTGAAGACGACCCAGAAACAGTCAACAGAGAAGTCGTTGATGTCGTGCCTATCGCTGTTGAGCCTAACAGAAGAGAAGTCGCTTTTACCTGCAGCGTATCTTCGTTCGTGTTATCGCCTAAAAAGCTCGAGCCCGACGTGACCAAGCTTCCTGAAACTACCATGGTTCCAGCGAAGACTGCTCTCGCCGAGCTCGAGCCCGAGACGAAGAACGTGGTATCGGAGCCGGGTATCTGTGGATTTTGAAAGACAATACTTCCAGATATACCGATCACGGAATTGCTTCCGTATCCAGAAATATTACTTGTTATTATCGGCACAGATTACCCAGCTCCTTTTACCTGATTATACGTTCTTTAGACGCTTGGTTTAGGACCGTTGGAGAAGTTTCCAATTTCCTCATCAAGCTCTGGTACTGCCTCAAGCATGAACTTGTAGCGCTTACCTGTCTTGTTGAAGCGGATCGTAAGGAAGTCCTCTTCTTCGATTAAGGTATAGTCACCGCGTTCGTTCTTGAGATGCAAGTCACCGGTGTAGATGTTTGCCCATCTGTTCGTTGATGAACCTAGCGAGTAGGTTACATCCGCGGACGGAAGGATGTTCGAATTCACTCGAGATGTGAACGTTACTGTGTCGGAACTTGCGTCGCCGAGCGTGACGTTACCGTTGAATCCGGCTGAACCTGTGACACCGAAGACGCCGCCAACCTGAGAGTTGCCTGCGAATGTCGTGGTTACGCTTGCGCCAGCGAAGGTCGTTGTGCCGTTGACTGTGACTGTGTCAGCAGATGCGTCACCGAGGGTGACGTTGCCGTTGAATCCAGCCGAGCCGGTGACACCGAGGACGCCACCAACCTGCGAGTTGCCTGCGAAGGTTGTTGTGACGCTCGATCCTGCGAAGGTCGTCGTACCGTTGACCGTGACAGTGTCAGAGGAAGCATCGCCGAGTGTGGTGTTGCCATTGACCGTTGCATTTCCAGCGAAGGTCGTTGTAACGGATGCACCAGCGAATGTTGTCGTACCGTTGACTGTGACTGTGTCAGCAGATGCGTCACCGAGGGTGACGTTGCCGTTGAAGCCAGCAGATCCCGTAACGCCAAGAGCGCCTCCAACCTGTGAGTTACCTGCAAAGGTCGTCGTGACTCCAGAACCCGCGAAGGTTGTGGTGCCGTTGACTGTCACAGTGTCGGCCGAAGCATCTCCAACCGTGACGTTACCGTTGAGGGTTGCCGCACCTGTAACAGTGAGACCGCCGCCAACTGTGGCATTGTCAGATGTTGAGAGACGATAGAACGAACCAGTGACGCCTGTGAGGGTGTCGGTCGTCTTGTTGTAGGTGAGACCGGAGTCAGCACCGAACGCGCCACCATCGTTGAACTGGATCTGTGTGTCGACACCGGCGACGAGTGCTGCCGCGTTCATCGAGGCTGCAATCGTAACCGATCCGTTAGATCCTGTTGTGATGGTAACGTTGTTACCTGCGACGAAGGCAGAGGAACCGTCGGTAAGTTTCGTGAGCGAGCCACTGAGGCCTGCGTTGAACTTGACCGCACCTGTGAAGGTGGTTCCGCTGACTGTTGCAACGACACCGTCATTGATTGCAAGTGAAACAGATCCCGAAGATCCGCCGCCAGTGAGACCGTTTCCAGCCGTGACGTCGGTTATGTCAGCTTGTGTGCTGATTGTTACGGAACCATTTGATCCAGTAACGATCGAGATGTTGCTGCCTGCGATGAGGTAAGAAGAACCGTCAGAGAGCTTGGTGAGTGAACCACTGAGCCCCTGGTTGAAGGTTGCTCTGCCGTTGACCGTGATGATGTCAGCAGCTGCATCACCGAGGGTGACGTTGCCGTTGAAGCCGGCCGATCCAGTGACGCCAAGGACGCCGCCGACCTGTGAGTTTCCAGCGAAGGTGGTTGTAACACCTGCACCAGCGAAGGTCGTTGTGCCGTTGACTGTGACTGTGTCGGAAGATGCATCACCGAGGGTGACGTTGCCGTTGAAGCCGGCCGATCCAGTGACGCCGAGTGTTCCTCCAACCTGTGAGTTACCTGCAAAGGTTGTTGTGACTGAAGAGCCGGCGAAGGTTGTCGTACCGTTGACCGTGACTGTGTCAGCGGCTGCGTCACCGAGCGTAGCGCTTCCGTTAACAGCAAGGCTGTTGTTGACTGTGGTTGTTCCTGTCGAAGCGCCGAGAGCTATAGCTGTTGCAGCGCCGCCGAGGTTGAGTGTCGTGACAGTCGAGTTGAGGAGGTTGAACGTCGTTGCCGACGATGTCATGTCTCCACCGTTAACTGCTACGTCACCGGCGATTGTCAGGGTGTCAGTTGTCTTGTTGTAGGTGAGACCAGAATCGCCTCCGAAGGCTCCTCCATCGTTGAACTGGATCTGTGTGTCAGCTCCGCCGACGAGAGATCCTGCGTTCATTGATGCAGAGATTGTGATCGCACCGTTCGAACCAGTCGTGACCGAAACGTTGTTTCCTGCTATGAAGGCGCTGGTTCCGTCTGTGAGCTTCGTGAGAGAGCCACTGAGACCTGCGTTGAACTTCACAGCTCCGGTAAACGTAGTACCACTGACCGTTGCAACAACACCGTCGTTAATTCCGAGAGTAAGATCCCCAGATGTGCCACCGCCCGTGAGACCGGTTCCGGCAGAAACGCTTGTGATGTCTGCTTGCGTGCTGATTGTTACTGATCCGTTGGATCCTGTAACGATCGAGATGTTGTTACCAGCAACGAGATAGCTGCTTCCATCAGAGAGCTTGGTGAGTGAACCACTGAGCCCCTGGTTGAAGGTTGCAGAACCGTTTACTGTGACCGTGTCTGAAGAAGCGTCTCCGAGGATTGTGCTTCCGCTGACTGTGAGGCTGTTCTTGACTGTTGTCGTACCAGAGGTAGCGCCAAGAGTCATTGCTGTTGCAGCTCCACCAACATTGAGCGTTGTAACAGTCGAGTTGAGGAGGTTGAACGTCGTTGCCGACGATGTCATGTCTCCACCGTTAACTGCTACGTCGCCAGCGAACGTTGTTGTAACACCTGCGCCTGCAAAGGTCGTCGTACCGTTGACAGTGACTGTGTCAGCGGATGCGTCACCGAGAGTGACGTTGCCGTTGAATCCAGCTGAACCAGTGACGCCGAGGACGCCTCCAACTTGGGAGTTGCCTGCGAAGGTGGTTGTAACACCAGAACCGGCAAATGTTGTCGTTCCGTTGACCGTGACAGTATCGGAAGACGCATCGCCAAGAGTTGTGTTACCGTTGACCGTTGCATTTCCAGCGAAGGTTGTGGTGACTGCTGCTCCAGCGAAGGTCGTCGTGCCGTTGACTGTCACTGTATCAGCAGATGCATCACCGACTGTAACGTTTCCGTTCAATGTAGAAGCACCTGTAACGGTAAGGCCGCCGCCAACAGTTGAGTTACCTGAAGTGCTGAGGCTAAAGAACGATCCTGTCACACCCGTGAGGGTGTCGGTCGTCTTGTTGTAGGTGAGACCTGAATCTCCGCCGAACGAACCAGCATCGTTGAACTGTAGCTGTGTGTCTGAACCGCCAACGAGAGAACCGGCGTTCATTGAGGCTGCAATCGTAACTGCGCCCGAAGATCCAGTTGTGATCGTAACGTTTGCTCCTGCAATGAATGCGCTTGTTCCGTCAGTCAACTTGGTGTGAGAGCCGCTGAGGCCAGTGTTCGAAACGAGGAACACAGAAGATCCCGCACTGTTCTGAACATCAACAAGAGCACCTGTCTGTCCTGCAACACCCGCCTTGACGAGGAGGACCTTGTCAGAAGATGTTGAAGATCCAGAGACAAGAAGCTCTGTCGTGTTGGTTGGTGTGGTTCCAACTGCAACTCTTGATCCCGAAACAACGAGTGCATTGGCTCCATAGGCGCCAGCGATGACCCTGTTGTCAGAAGTAACTTCAAGAATTGGAAGTCCTGAAGCGTTGTTGACCGAGAGGAGAGATCCCGACATGCTGTCTGAGACAGAGAAGAGAGATCCTGATGAACCTACAACCTCAAGCTTTCCTGAAGGCTGCGTGGTTCCGATTCCGAGGCTTCCGCTGGCATTGTGCCAGAAGAGTCCGTTGGTACCGCTTAGTACGCCGCCCGTTCCAGCAAGAACGACTTGTCCTGCCGAGACGTTGCTGCTTGTTAGAGAACCGCTGATGTTTGCAACCTTGAGAAGGTTTGAGGCCTTCGTGAAGGTGAAGTTTGCATTTCCACCAAAGACGCTGCCGTCATTGAACTGAACCTGCGTGTCAGCTCCGCCAGCGTTTGCTGTAACAGTGATAGCACCGTTAGAGCCTGTGGTGACCGACATGTTGGTTCCAGCGATGATGTAGCTGGTTCCATCAGCGAGTTTCGTGTGAGAGCCGCTGATACCTGCATTTACCTTGACAGCACCCGTGAAGGTTGCGCCGCTGATTGTTGCAACAACTCCGTCGTTGATCGCAAGAGTAAGGCTGCCTGAGTTTCCGCCACCTGTGAGACCAGTTCCTGCAGTAATGTCAGTTATGTCTGCCTGAGTACTGATTGTGACAGCTCCGTTAGAGCCAGTTGCGATGGAGATGTTGTTACCTGCGATGAGGTAGCTTGTTCCGTCAGCGAGTTTCGTGAGAGAGCCGCTGAGACCCTGGTTGAAGGTTGCGCGACCATTGACGGTAACCGTGTCAGCGGCTGCGTCACCGAGGGTGACGTTTCCGTTGAATGCAGCGGAACCTGTGACACCGAGAACTCCGCCAACCTGTGCATTACCTGCAAAAGTTGTTGTAACTCCCGAGCCAACAAACGTTGTCGTACCGTTGACAGTGACTGTGTCTGACGAAGCGTCGCCGAGGGTGGTGTTACCGTTAACTGCTGCATTACCAGCAAATGTTGTCGTAACTGATGTACCCGCGAACGTCGTTGTGCCGTTGACTGTGACTGTGTCAGCAGATGCGTCGCCGACTGTGACGTTACCGTTGAGTGTAGAAGCTCCGGTAACCGTGAGTCCTCCACCAATTGTAGCATTGTCGGACGTGGAAACACGATAGAAAGATCCTGTCACGCCTGTGAGTGTGTCAGTTGTCTTGTTGTATGTGAGTCCAGCGTCACCGCCGAATGCGCTTCCACCGTCATTGAACTGGATCTGTGTGTCAGCTCCAGCAACGAGTGTGGATGCGTTCATCGTGCCGGCGATGGTGATCGAACCATTCGATCCTGTCGTGACGACGATGTTAGATCCTGCAACGAGGTAGCTCGAACCGTCCGTGAGCTTCGTAAGAGAACCGCTGAGACCGCCTGTCGCTGTGAGAGCTCCAACTGTCTGCAGTGTTCCTTGGACTACAGTGTTGCCTGTCGAAGAGGCAACAGTGAACTTGCTGTTACCTGAAGAGTCGCTAACAGTGACTCCTGTCGAACCTGCGTTGAACTGTGTGACTCCGCTTCCGTTCTTGAGTGAAACGCTTCCGGAACCCACAATTGAGCCGCCGAAGAGTGTGTAGTCTCTGGTGGACGATCCAGAGACGAAGAACGTAACGTCACTCGGGATTGTCGGGAACAGGTTGTCCGGTCTGTTCGCGATCACTACTGATCCAGTAATTCCTACGGCGGAATTAGACTGAATACTGCCTGATATGCTACTTAATACTAACGCCATGATGCATTTCTCCTAGGAAAGAGGCTTGCGCTAATTATTAAGCATCGAGATGTTTGTGAATTTAAAGACGATCTTAAAGATCAGGTCTCGGGCCTGTCGAGAACTTGCCCATCTCCTCGTCAAGTTCTGGCATGGGGGTCATATTTATTTTGTATCTCTTACCCGTCTTGTTGTTTCTAACAGTGAGGCAGTCGTCCTCTTCGATAATGGTCCAGTCGCCGCGCTCGTTCCTGAGGTGTAAGTCACCCGTGTAGATGTTCGACCATCTCTTAGTGACTGAACCGAGAGAATAAGACACGTCGCTACCTGGTAAAAGCGATCCAGTAACAGACATCGTTCCATTGACAGCAAGCTTGTCAGATGTCGCTGTTGTGCCTATTCCTACATTACCACTACCAGAGACAAAAAGAAGGCAATTACCTGAGCTGTTCTGGATGTCTAGGACGGGTGCTCCTGCAGAAGGATTACCGGGTCTCAACGTGAGTGTCGATTGATTGATACTCGCTGATCCAGAGACGAAAAGTCTCGCCGAGAACGAAGTGGTTCCTATTCCTATTCCTGAACCGTTGTCGTAGACCTCGCTGTCCCCGAGCGAAGTAGAAGAAGTGTACTTTGAAAGGTAATTTAAAGTTCCTTGACCGAAAAGAGTACCAGACTCTGAGTTAGAGGATATTGTCACCGCTCCCGTAGATCCAGTAGTAATCGTAATGTTGCTACCGGCAACGAGATACGGTGATCCATCAGACAGTTTCGTCAGAGAGCCGGAGAATGCCGTAGCATAGACGTTGTTCCACTTCTTTGTAAGAGAACCAAAATCATACGACGAGTCTATTCCCGGTGTCAAGGAACCGGTTATGGCAGCTGACCCTGTTATCGTCGTTATTCCAACTAAGCTTGGTGAATCTATTCTCATTTCAGATTTTGGAGATAATGTACACCACGCAAGAGATGAATAAACGTGACAAACATTAGTCTTAAGGAGCCTTAAGTAATTCTACTACGGTTCCCTGTGACTGTTATTTATAAAATACCGAAAATTTATGAAAGAGAATTTACAATTTGTGAAAGAGAAGCGATGTCTTCCGCATCGTCAATTTGAATTTGCAACATCGCATATCGCTCCCTAATTTCTTGACGAGCATTTTCAGCCTGAGAAAAAGCAAGACCGGGTATCTGCTTTGAAATTATTTCATCGTAAGGAGAGAATTCCGCTGCCCTCGAAGCTCGTCTTTTATTGTGAGCTATTTCCTTTGCCTTATCAATATTAATTTTTATCATGAATTATTCTCAAAATCAGATGAGCTGCCTCCGATGCCATCAGTCAATATCCCGGGATCTATTTCCCACGCAGATCTAAAAGTTCTATCTTCGGGAACGTCGGCGGCATCTATGATCTTAAAAGGCTTGCCAGCTGGTACGTCTTTTAAAGCGATGTTGATTATCCCATAAGCGGAAAGAGCTTCAGGAGACGGCACTATAATAGCAACGCCGCCGTCTTCAGTCTGATAGACTATCCTTAGACTCATGCCATCTCCTGAATCAAATCTTACCTAAAAATTGTAGCATTAACATTTGAAGCATCAGCAGCGGTAAATCCGCTGGTTAATGTTGATACTCTAAATAGGCTAGACGTTCTGGGGGTGACATCATCTCTAGATTTTATAATATCGACACCACTTGTACCACCAACAGAAAGAGATACAGTGTAGTTTTCGTCAGGCATGGGAGAAGAAAAATTCACAATGTAGTCTCCCGTTCCGTTGTCAGTTATACTAGAGACGTTCTGGCTAGCTCTGATGGATATCGTGCCCGTTCCATTAAAGTTTACCCAGGCACGAGCACCGTAGTACGGTGCCGATCCTGCCGTGGGTGTAATATTCCCCAACGTAGAAGCGCCTGATCCCCCAGCTACTGGGCCGCCTACTGCGATGTATCCAGACGTAGGGATGGAAAATGTAATGCTTGCTTGCGTAGAAGAAGTCGCTGTCGCGGACTTCGGTATCATCTTGTTGAAAGAGGTGTCAAAAACCTCGATGTCATAGAGGCTTAGCCCGATGTCGTGATTTACGGTGACGGAAGTTGCATCCGAGAACGAAGCAGTTGCATAAGTGATCGCTCCAAGTGATATTGTGACGGAACCGTTAGATCCTGTGAGGACAACTATTCCATCACCCGCTCTTAGATAAGAAGATCCGTCTGTAAGATTGGTGAGCGAGCCAGAGAGACCAGCAGAATGCTTTGTAACACCTGTAAAAGTTGTTCCACTCACAGTAGCCACGACTGAGTCGTTTACTGAGAGCGTGACATTACCAGATGTTCCTCCGCCAAGTAGACCGTTACCTGCGTTTACTGAAGTAATGTCCCCCACAGTACCGTCATTGGTGATAACAACAGATCCATTAGAGCCTGTAGCAATACTGATTCCTGGTCCGGCAACGAGATAGGAGGATCCATCAGTAAGTCTGGTCAGGGAGCCACTGAATCCTGTAGAAGCAACAACATAAGTTCCGGTGACAGCTTGCGTGTTTTTGTTGTACGAGAGACCTGGGCTGGCGCCAAACTCTCCGCCATCATTAAACTGTATTTGCCTGTCAGATCCTGCGATAACTGCGGCACCATTCATAGAAGAAGAAATGGTGATGGAACCGTTAGAGCCCGTAGTTATTCCGATGTTGTTTCCTGCAACAAGATAAGACTTGCCATCTGAAAGCTTCGTTAAAGAACCGCTGAATCCAGTTGTGGCAACAATTGTCTGAGAAGTTACGTTGGACGAGAAAGATCCGAAAGAAGCAGAGAGTATTCCCACATGGTCTATGGATGCAACTGTATTTCCGCTGTAATTTCGTACATCAACGACTTTTGCTGTAGGCGATGTAACACCAGCTTGCAAAATTGCGACGGGAGTGGATGCTGAGGAAGTACCAACAAGGTGAAATCTAGCAGACGGAGAAGCGGTTCCTATCCCGACAAGTGAACCTGTCACTGTAAGCGTGTTAGAGCTAAATCCTCCACCTAGAATGACCCTGTTGTCCGAGAAGACCTCGAAGATCGGGATTCCGTTGACGCCACATATTGAAATCAGTGATCCGCTTAAGTTGTCTGTGACGGAGAAGAGAGAACCAGAAACTCCAAACACCTCTAGCGGCATATTGGGTGAATTGGTTCCTATGCCAAGACGACTATTGCTGCTATCCCAAAAAAGTCTAGAATTAGAACCTGTTATCAAGCCACCAGGTCCTGAAAAAACGATCGAACCAAGAGTAAGACCAGAGCCTGTTAAAGATCCGCTTATGTTAGCTGCAAAAATATTCCGCCAATTATTGTCCGTTGTTCCAATGTCGTAATTAGAATCAATACCTGGAGTTATGTTTCCATGAAATTGGGACGTGCCGTATGCTTCTAGATCGTTTGAAAAAACTTTCCATCGCTTGACGCTTGAACCAAGATTATAAGAAGCATCGAGGCCTGGTAAAAGTGATCCTGTGAGAGAGGAATCCCCAAGAACGGTGAACTTGTCGCCTCCTGATACTGTTCCAATACCCACGGAAGATCCGTCATCGTATATGATGCTGTCAGTAAGGGTGTTGGTATCCTGCCACTTAGAGACGTAGTTGGGAGATCCAAATCCATCGACGAGGCTTCCACCGTTGGTTCCTCCCACCGCATCAATTACGATGGTTCCATTAGAGCCAGTCGTAACGATGACGTTTGATCCGCCTATGATAAAAGGGTCTCCGGACGAAAGTCTTGTAAGAGAACCTGTAAGACCAGCGTTAAATTTAACGACTCCTGAAAAAGTAGAACCGCTAAGAGTAGCTACGACAGAATCATTTATGCTGAGTGTTCTATCGGAACTAAGATCTCCCCCACCGATGAGACCGTTTCCTGCTATGATTGATGTAGTCTTTAAAACCCTGTTGTCGAGGCTACTTGTCAAATTGGTGACTTGTGTCTCAGCAATTTGGACAGACGTGAGTGATACGTTTGTTATTCTTCCTTGTAGATCAGTAGTAAAAACAGGGATTTGACTTTGACTTCCGTAAGTGCCTGCAGATCCCGTATTACTCAATGCTACGGTAATTCGTCCCGTAGATCCTGTAGTAACGTTAATTCCTACGCCTGAAGCGATGTACGACGTCCCATCGGTAAGTCGCGTGAGAGAGCCGCTAAGTCCTGAATTGAACTTAATCGGACCCGTAAAAGTAGTTCCACTGACTGTAGCAACAACAGAGTCGTTGATTCTCAAAGAGACAGAGCCGTCTGTCCCACCACCTAAAAGACCAGTGCCGGGCGATACACCGCTTATTGTGCCGCTGTTTATTGTCGAAAGAAAAATTGATCCATTGGAGCCTGTCACAACGGACATGTTTCCGCCGGCTATTATGAAGGAAGTTCCGTCAGAAAGTCTCGTGAGAGAACCGCTTATGTTGGTAGCTACAAGAGACCTTCTATCTCTGGCGAATTTGAGGTCCGAGGACGCAGAAAGAAAACCGAGATAGTTGTACTGTATCTCGGTGTCATAGCCTGCAGCAGAAAGTTGACTTCTAGGATTGAAAAGACCTAGAGAATCTCTGAAGCTGAACGCTCCGTTTACATACCTGATGCCACCAGCTGCAGTAGGATTATCACCGGGGGACCTATTTTCGAGGACTATGCCCTCTTCATCGGCCTCACCCGGTCTTCTATCTGGTGTCCTAGCCATTTCTTATTTCTTCTGTTTCTTTGACTTGGTCTTAGCTGTTTGATCTACCACTTCTTCTGATTGATTTTCTATCTGTGTTTCTTCAGTTTTTTCTTTTGGGGCTTCTCCGTCTGGTTGAGCTGATGCGTCTTCAGAAAGTCTTCTTAGTTTTATTGAAGGACCCGGGCGTGTTCCAACAGACCTTCCTGCAGATTCAGCTTCATTTGATTCTTTTGCCTGATTCTCTTCTTCGAGGCTCCTTTCGAGCGCTCTTCTCAAGAGTTGCTGTCTATTGATCTCTTCGTCTCTATATTTTTTTGCAATGGAAACTGCCTGCTGAAATGCGCTTATCTTTCCTGCTTGCGCCTGCTTGTTATTTTCAGCAACATTTGCGAGATTGACAATGTTGTTTCTTGCTCTCTCAAGGTAAGACTTAATCATCTTTGATACTTCAAGGTCCGTCTCTTTTTCGTCGAGATCCCTGTGAACAACCTTGACAAGATTCTCGAGGGAGACTGCAGCGTTTCTCAATGCGCTAACAGCTCCCTCTTCCCTATACAAATCTTTTGTTGCACTTTCAAGGGCATCGTCAAGACGATTCCCAAGTTCATTAACTGCTGTAAGTTTTGCTTCGGACTTTAATAAACTCATAACGCTCCTGCGAGATTTTTCAACATTATACAATTATCTCGCAGGAGCGTTAATTAGCCTACTTTGTGTTATGCTCTAACATAAGGAACGACACAGATAACATCTCCAGTCTTGAGCGGGAACTCAAACTTAAGAGAGTTGGCATCGTTACCGGCATAGTAGTCGTTGCCAGATCCCGGGTAGAGAAGCTGGCCGTTAAGATAGACGTCGTAGTCCGATCCGAAAGTTCCTGCATCCATGTAAGGAAGTGCTACGTCGACGTTTGAATCTCCCAAGGAGACGTTAACGTCTGCGTTAAGATCACTCTGAACGATTGAGTACACCTTTGGACGACGCTTGGCCTGATAGATTCCTTGAACAAGTGAAACTTCTCCAAATGCTGTTTCAAACTCGTCCCACTCGGCGGTGGTGTCAGTGAGCTTTATGCTTGTCGCTGCCCAGGTAGAACCGCCCATGTTACCGTCGCTGAGGAGAAGCTCTCCAGCTCCGAGGAGCTTGAGATCGTCTGTAGCTGTTGTCTCGATGACTCCGGCTGTCACACCGACGTCAATTCTCGTTCCGGCCGTGTTGAACTTGGCGCCTTCTGAGAAATCGACATCAACTGCGTTGATGTCGAGATAGTCAACGTCGGACGAAACAGAAACGGTCGTGTCGTTGCTGCTGTGACCTTCGTCGATCTTGAAGACTGTGGCATTGTTGCTGTCTCTAATTTCCCAATAGAAACCACCGTTGATGTCGAGAGTTGCGTTATTTGAAACCTCAACCGGCAAAGTTCCCTGGTTGTCATAAGCGTTTTGACGTGTCGTTGCGCTCGTCGAAGGGACGTCGATCTCAGCGCCGCGGAGGAAGTCCTGCTCGTTGAGGTCACCGAGGGCCTTACGAACAGTTGAAACGTAGTTGATTACTTTGTTCTGTATCGATGAAGCAGGAGCTGCTATGAGGTCGTTACCTGCGACTGGGTCGACCATAACGAAAGATATCTGAGCTCTCTTGTCAACATCGTTGAGTGTGTGTCCGTTGGCGCCGTCCTCTGTCTGGAGGAGACCGTAGATGATGCTGTTCTCGTGAAGGAGCGGATCTCTGTTGGATCCTGTCACAATCATCAAGAGGTTCTTGGGGCTAATTGCAGTCGCGCCTTGAACTTCTGCGAGAGAGTGTGTACCAAAGGTTCCTGGGTGCTGAACAGCAACCGATCCTGTGAACTCCGTTGCGCCGAGAGCAACAACTTTTCCAATTCCGGCTGGGTTGGGAGCCTGCGTTGCTGTCGAAAGAATGACCCAGTTCTGTCCATCAGGAACTGTGACGTCAGAGACGCTGACGTAGCTTGTGAGAACTCTCTTTCTCTCGAGGCTGTGAAGGTCGTTGTTGAGAGAGTCGATACCGCGCTGTCTTCCGTTTTCGAAAGATGTCGGTGTGTAGATGTTGTCATACCAGTTATCAGAGGGCATTGTGTCGCCGTCTCTGTTGAGCATGTTCTGTATCTGAGAGCGAAGATTATTTAAGTCTTCCTCGAGCGATGACGCCGACTCCCACAAAACGTCTGGTTCGAGCTGATCGTCATAGACGTCAGAGTTTTTGATCTGAATTCCTTGCCTAATAAAAGTACGTGCCATGGCTTTCTCCTAAAATCGCAGTCGTCAGCGATTCGAGCTAATTATTATTTAGCTACTGAGTTTACACGTGATTTTTAGTAAGGATAAGTTGCTAACAGGTTGGATCCGACCTTAGGAATGTAATTCATGGTTATCGACTTGCCTGCCAAAGTGTAGTCTCCTATCACGCCTTGTCGCTGCAAAACACCGTCGACGTAAAGCATCAAAGATTCAGGAGGATTTGGAGTCTCAGCAAGTTCAAATGAATAGTTGACACCATTTGATAGACCGGAAGGAACGTCCATCCATTTGGTCGTAGTGGGTAAGAAATAAAGGTAAGGATATGTTGCAAAAATATTTGAATTAGCTCTAGGGGCGTAATTAAAAACAATTTGCTTGTTTGAAATGGTGTAGTCTGCGCTATATCCTTGCTTCTGAAGAACACCGTTGACGTATAAGAGAAGAGCTGATGGCGGCTCGGGTTTTTCCGCTAGATCAAAGACCATGTTTGCGCCGAGTGAGACATCGCCCGATGGGATTTCCATCCACGAAGTTTTTATTAGGACGTTAGTTCCGTAAGTCGTGTCGCCAGTGTTCGCAGCGGCATCGATTACTTCATTGGACATTCTGCCAACGTAAACAAAGGCTCTCGCAAAAGCAGGGATCTTTGAAGCGTTGTAGTCCTGTATGAAAAGAATTCCGTTGTAGTAGTCGACGTTCCAGTCGATATTGTCAAGAAGGGGTATTTCATCTCCAGCATTTCCTGCACCGTCATCCTTGAAGAGTGTGACGATATACGGATTAGGAGCGGTCTGAGAGAAAAAAGGCGGCAAAAGCTGAGCCTGCCCGAGAGTCTCATGAAGATATTTGAGATTGTCAAAGACTCCATTTCCAGACTTGGTATTGTTAGTAAGCGTCTGGTAATTTTTAGGGAATCTAAACATGTAGGCATGTGGGCCTGCTGTTTGAGCAGCTTCTCCCGAATCAGAACCTGATCCACCTCCCGGGTTATTTGCATCGTAAGTAGTTCCAGCCACGGGAACTAATTCAAATTCAACATACTCTACGCTTGGGAACGCTCCAACACCCTGCACCATATAGAGAGTCTGCGTTGGATTATTTGGTATTCTGTCGCCGAAAATGAGGTTAGTTGCAGCCTGAATGTTTGAACCGATGACCTCTTCACCGTCAATCTTTAGGTTTGAGGTGTGCGCTTTGCCCAGAAGCTTCTTCTGGGCAAATAGCGTTGCGCTTGTATCGGATTTACCTGCCATATCAGCTCCAGCTAATGCTTATCCTCTCGAGATATCCTGTCCAGTCTTTGTGAGCCATAATTCTAACAACAATTCTTTGAGCGCTCGGAGAAACTGTTCCATCAACTGTAACACCGTTGAAGGTACATGTATTAGTTGCACCAGCAGCAGTAACCGAAGATGTGAGGTCACCACTGAGACAGCCGGAATCTTCTGCCCAGTTACCTGATCCGGCGCTGGGTCTTGCAAGATCCATATAGCTTGTCTTGCCAGGAAGACTTATATGAACATATACATTTTTATTTGCGCCTAATATGCCTGAGTTGGGACCATTCTTGGCGACTATTGTTGCATCACCGTAGAGTGTGACTTTTATGCTGGGTCTGTCGTCCGTCGTGTTGTTTCTAAAGTATCTCAAATAAGATCTGTTTGAATTAACGAGAGAGCTGTAATCGACGTTTCCAGCAGGAGACTCTATAGATCCGCCCTCTTTATGGTTTCTAAAATCTCCATTCTCGCCTCCATACTTGGGTGCCATCAAGAATCTGTCATAGATGAGCAATCCTGTCGAATAAGCAGGATAATTTGCAACATCATTCATTGACACAGCGGAGTTCCAAGCATTGTAACCTGCAACAACAACAGACTGAGATGCATATGTAGTGTCAATGATTCTATAAGACTCTCCTGTAAAATAACATTCCGTATTCTCGTTGCTTCCTGCATTACTTGGTGTCCAAACTAACAGTTTAGTAGTTGATTGAACAGGAGTAGTGATGGGAGTCTTGAAGGGATGAACGAACGTCATTGCGCCGCCGCAGCCATAAGAAGTGGTGCGGGAGCCAGGCAAAGACTTACTTAATGTGAAGTTTATAGTCCCTTCAACTTCAATGTCTTCGTTCTGACTGTCAGTATTAGTATTTAGAATCTGCAAGCTAGCAGCGGAAGAATTAGTTGTTTTTGCGGAAGTTATACCGGGTCCACTCTGTACTATTTTTGCTGCAGAAGCATTGGTAAGAGAAGTGAATGATATCGCTGAAGCGCTGTTAGAATACACGTTTCTGTAAATGTTTGAAATCTTCGTGTGTATGCTACCAGAAGGAGAGTTGAAATATTTGACTCCGCTGACGTACGAGAAAGAATCGTCGCCAAAAATAGACAGAGAATTCTCACTTGAAGACATTGACGTAGAATCGACTTCATTTATCCATTCTACGTAGTTTGTGACTCTGTCGACAGCATCTACAGAATGAACCACTCTAAGATAATTCCATCCATTCCTCTGTTCAGCAGGTACAACTCTATATCGACCAGTGCGTTGTATCTCAGAGTATCTGGGAACTCCGTTGTCAAACATACCGGGAGACCAAGTGCTGACAGATATAAATCCAGAACCATTACCGTTCAAACTTGTTCCTGTACCTGCTCCTGGTGATCCGGCTCCAGAATAGCTCGATAGGTCTACTGAGTGAACAACACTTCCATTCACTTCAAGACGAAGAATTCCAATATTACCATCAGAAAAAGCATTATCTACATAGTCTCTACCGGGAGAAACAACAGCTTCGTTCAGATCTCCCTCCATTGTCGGCACAGAGGTAAAAATACCTCTCCTGAGATTGTTTCCAGAAGTAGCAGCACCGTAGGATTCATTTAGCCCTGTGGCAGGGAAACCAGCAGAAGTGTCTGGATTTGAATAGCCTGTTATTGACTTTGTAGAACCGAATGAAAGCACAGCAGTGGAGCCCAGATTGTCTGAGTCTATATTGTAGAGATCAGGGACTGGTGTAAGAGTTCCTGTACCTGCTCCGAACGTAACTGACATCAGCGATACGTTGCCTGTCCAGGTTGCGTCTGCTTCGATTTTTACGACAATGTATTCGTTGCTATCGATCGAAAGATTTCCAAGGTTTAGATAGTTTGTTGCATTTAACGTCGGGTTAAACGTAAGCACACCATTGCTTGTGTGCAAGCCTGCTCCATCTCCATAACTCGCCCCAAAGACATATGGTAAAGCTACATCCATCCATCCTGTCTTACCAGGTATTTTTACTGATATTTTTATTCTAGATGCATTCAGAGATGTGGATGATTGAACTATTGTAGACGAGCCATTCAGTGAAATAGATAGATCATACTGATTCGCTCCAGAAGTATTTTGGAACTTTCTGTAGAAAGTCCTGGTTCCCGTGATAGTCGAGTAATTGGGGTTGCCAGAAGGCCCATTAGACATTCCGAGAAAGTTACCACCATTCACTGTGTTCTTTGGAGAAACGAGAAGCTGATTGTAGAACTGCAAGCCATCAGCGTACCCAGACGTGCTGAGCATGTGAACGCTTGAGTCCCAGACATTAGAGGCGTCTGACACGCTAGATTGCGTGTCGTACGAACCTGCTTTAATTCTGTAATTTTCGGCCCTGAATGTCTCAAGTAAATTAGTAGAAGTATTTGTAAGCTTATACAGGAGGATCTGAGAGACAGAATATCTTCCACCGTTTACGATTGAAGCCTTGAGTGGATGTGTGACATTAACTCCTACTTCAATTCCACCGTTTAAAAAGTAGTCTGCACTTAGACTGCTTTGCGAAGATACGTTTATGATTTTAGTATGATCTTCACCTGCAGCTATGTCGATACCTGACCTTGACTGCGAAGGAAAAGAGTAGGAAAGATTAGCAGCAGCGTTAGAAGTATTTGTTGCAGTTAAAGTAATGGTACTTAGATCGTAAACATACTTGTAGGCGTTATAAACTTTTACTGCGTAACTGAGATTTCCTGCATTGTAGTATTCAACGCCCGAAAGTTTGGTAGATCCTGTGCCTGTAAAAGACAAACTTCCGCCTGAAGCTTGCAAGGTAGTAGAATCATCATCGTTGATCCATTCAACATAGTTTGTCTGGTATTGTGCTGACCCTACAACGTGGATAACTCTTGCGTAATTCCAACCTCTTCTTTGATCAGCAACACCTATCTGGTATTTACCAGTTCTATGCTTAAATGCTGGGAACTCTACAGACGTCGAGAGATATGCGCTTCCCGTGGAAGAAAGATTGACAAATCCCGAACCATTGGCGTTAAGGTGAGATCCAGTTCCGGACCCAGGAGCACCTGCTCCTATTCCGGGCAATGTCAAATTTATGCTGTGGACTAACGTATTGTTTACATACAGTCTTAACTCGCCTGCATCTGCATTTCCAAATGCCTTAGAAACGTAATTTACAACTCCTGTATTGAAAACATTTGAAGTGACTGTATTGTTTAAGATTCCATTGATTATGGCGTCTTTTTTGTATATTCCTTTTCTTATGTTTGCACCTGATACCAGAGGTCCATAAGTGCCATTGACATCTACGGCTGTAAATCCCGCTGCTGTATTACTAGAAATGTAAGAAGGAAGATACCCGCTTCTATCATTTGAAGCGCCAAAGGAAAGATAGGCGGTAACACCTGCCGTATTCTCGCAGCTTACATTACTCAGATTAGGAGCTGGTGGTGGTGCAAGTGCAAGGAGAATCTCATTGAACCTATCTATCGGTGTGCCAATTGGTGTCGACGGGGTGAAATCCTTGAATAATCCGTCTTCATAAGTTCCATCTTCTGCAGGTCCTATTACACTCCCAGCAGCAGCAGTAGAAGAAATTGTTATGGCTCCACCGGCACCTGCATCAGTAAGAGATATTCCTTCACCTGCAGTTAAAATACGTGCACTTGTAGGAACAATTGCACCTACAACCGGTACAACTACAAATGGCGTATTGTTGACATGCTCATCGATTTGATCGTGAGTTGTCGTACCTATGTTGCCTAACTCTTTGTGGTCATCTATGACTCTATAGGCCGTCATCCATCAATTTCCTGTGTCCAATATACTAACTTTTCTCAAATAGTATGGCCATGAAAGAAAAAATGACACCCTGCAAAAACAGAGGTCATTTTATTGACATGAAAATACTCGACGCTAAGTATCACATACCTGAAACGATTGCCTGAATTGCAACCTTAATTCTCTCTTGAAGCTCTTTTGGAAGAGAAGACAGAAGAACGTAATCTTCTGCAGTAAGAGAAGTTTGAGGTACTCCTCCGCCAATGTAGCTGTTATTGTTAGAAATAATAGCTCTGATTACAAGTGGTGCAGGTCCTTGTGTAGCAGCAAAAACCGGATTATATAAATTTGCCTTGTTATCCATCTTATCCCTTTAGGAGGGTCTTGCCCTCATTGAGAGTCTTATTCACAGTTGCAAGCTGTGCTCTAAGATTCTCTAGCTCGGTTCTTAAAAATTCAGTGGAACCACCTTCTTGCTCTGCCTTGAGGAGTGCTGCCTCATATACACTGATCTTCTCACAAATTATCTCGCGCGTCGCTGACATAAAAAATCTCCTTGATGAAATTATACACCAAAACCAAGCTTTTTGATGGTGCCTGTTAAGCCATCCCAGTCTTTAATGGATTGTAAAACAAATTCTCTTTGTTGCTCAATCGTTGTGTTCTGGTTGTTCACGCGTATTAAAAGCACATTACGTTTAAGTGCTTCCTCTGCTTCAATTGAATCTCTTAGTTTCGTTGCCTCGAAGTTGTGCCCTTCATGAACTTTTTCAAAGTGCCAAATTCCATCAGATTCAATCCATACTTTTTTATCTTGTGAAACAATGTCAACATCAAAGATGAAGTCTTGGGTTTTGACAACATGGTGTCTTTTGAACCCAAGATCCCTAAGAGATTCTGCGAGTTTCCTTTCAGGTTTTGATGAAGATCTTCTACCTGAAGTGAATCTGGATATTACTGACTTCAATAGTTCAGGATTGTCCTCGTACGTCCTCTTGAGAGTCTCTCCTCTTTTCGTGTTTGATTCTTCTGTGAATTCTCTTGATTTCCAGCATTTTGGAGAACAGGTTGACCTTCCCTTGTAAGAACGCTCAGGAGAAAATGAAACATCAAATAATGTTCCACATTTGCAAATTCTAGTCTCTGTGACAATTGTCTTTTCACCAAACCTTTTCAAGTTGGACGATCGAGTTGATTCTCTCATCCTTTCGAGACCATCAGGAGAATATTTTTCCTCCTTGTGGTTCCACCTGACATGGTTGGCTTTCTGCTGAAAATTATTGAATTCTTGATTGCAAATCTCACACACTCTCATAAGAGTAATTATACTCAACTTGAGTGGAGGTGACAAAAATTGGTGGAGGTGGGGGGAATCGAACCCGCCGTCCGCCACACGTCTTCAAACGCCATCGTCCACAAGCTTGGAATCCATTTATCGACAGGATCCTCGTCTAGATGGTTTCACGCTTCTTTTTTCTCGGGCCGTTGAACCATCACCTCACCCCAGCCCAGGCACCACCCTCCTAGACGATCCACCCCTTACAATGGGGGTAACTACATTGTTCGGGACATTCTGTTTCTAGGTCGTCCCTGCCCATTACTCATGCCGCGAGGGCGAGAGCAGCGTAGCCGTTGTCGTTGGCAACTGAACGTCACTTGGGTTTTGGACCGGACCCTCGTGCACCGGTGCTTGCTGGTGTTCGCTTCTGTGCGCCGTCGAAACCTTTACACCCCCAAATCTTACTTCTTGGGAGAAGCTTCCTCCTTCGTTTTTGGCATGCCTTTGATCACTTCCTCGTTCTGTTGCTCAAGATCCTTAATCTTCTTAGCTTGCATCTCCTCCCATGCCTGGAAAGACGATGCAACGTCTTCGTCGTGTAGCTTGCTCAAAGCCATGAGGATTCCTGTCCTGAACTTATTGAGAAGCTTCTCGTCGTCCTCGGGGAAGAGCATTTGGTTCTTTGTGAGGAGCTCAAAGGTGTGGAGAAGTTCGTGTGGATCGAAAGAAATGTTCATTCTTTCTCTCCCGTTGAGAATCCGACGACCTGACCAGACGGGAAGAATCTCTTCCAGTACTTAGAAAGTTTTACAACCTTAAAGTCGTGCCATTCCTCTCCGTCATACAGAGATACGCTCTTTTCATCGACAACTACTTTTACAACTGAGTCTACGATGACTGTTCCCTCATCTATTAGAGCATCTACCATGTCATCTTCTCCGACATATTCGAATTCGAGAGATACTGTAGATCCATCAGGAGAGACTACACTTAATGGCGAGAGATCAGCTGCATCTTTTGCAGCTACGAAGACATCAATAGGATCTTCCTCCTCTTCCTCTTCCTCTTCCTCGCTCTCTTCATCATCATAATCATCATCATCATCATCATCAGATTCGTCGTAATCTTCTTCTGTGTCTGATGCTTCTTGACAATCTTCTTGAGAGTCTGTGATAAAATCTTGCAAGCGCTCTTGTAAAGACTGTAGATGTTCTACGTCAACAAAATCTAGATTAACGTTAGAATTTACATACGCAAAAAGAACAGAATGTAGCATTAGAGCATCGGGCTTGTCGATTTTCATTTAAAGTTCTCCAGTTATAAAAAAGGGAGGCCTTTCGGCCTCCCCTATGATTTCATCAATAATCAGTAAGACTTGTCTGTCGCCTGATAGTGCTTCTGAAGCGTACGATAAAGAGTGCGAGCCGTTCGACCGTCGAACCGAAGAGTATTGCCTTCCGACGTATAGATCGAGAGACGAGTCGAATCATTGCGTGGATCAGTGCTGACTGTCACGTTAACACTGTCTTCATCGCGACGGAAAGTCTCCGTGCGAAGGTTTCCCTTGCGGTCCTCGCGGGTACGAATCGATGCGTTCTTGTTCTGCGAAACGGTGTTCTTCTTGCTTGCCATAGTCTAATTTCTCCTGAAGGCATATTAGTGATGCCTCGTTGGATTAATCTTAGACACACGTAGCTGTCATGTTCAAGAAAAAATTTTGTTTACTTCTTAGACGAAGTCGCGGCTGCAAGAACCTTCTTGAGGGCTGAAACAGCCTCTTGCTGAGAGATGCCCTTTTGAGATGCAATCTTCACAACATCTTGAATGAAAGAGGCAAGTGAATCAGTCGTAGTTATCTGATCCATCGTGGAGACTAAAGCCTTGTTTTGAACAAGCTTGCCAGTAGCCTTCTCAGCAGCTGTGTTTCCCTTGATGTCTTTCCCGACATTTGCCGAGTCCTCCTCGGCAAGCGCAGAAAGTTCTTCTCTTACTAATTTGCGGAGGGTAGACTCAGTTATCTTCATGAGCCTTAATTATATGATACACATGAAATTAAAATTCTAGGATAGAGGCATGAACATATTTGTCCTCTCAGAAGATCCAGAAGAGGCTGCACGGATGCAGTGCGATAAGCACGTGGTGAAGATGATCCTCGAGTCAGGTCAAATGCTGTGCGCAGCTCACGATCCAGGCTCAGCTCCCTGGAAGCGCACTCACTACAACCATCCGTGCACGGTTTGGACTCGTGCATCCACCGAGAACTACAAATGGCTGGCTGCACACGGTCTCACGCTCTGCGATGAATACACGAAGAGGTACGGAAAGGTCCACAAGGCTGAAGAGGTATTGGTGTGGTGTGCGGAGAATATTCCGAAGAATGTTCCTATCGGTAACCTCACGCCATTTGCAGTCGCAATTAAAGACACCAAATATCACCTAGGAGACGTTGTATCTTCCTACAGAGCCTATTACCTCGGTGAAAAAAGCAGATTTGCAAAATGGAGATATTGCGATCCTCCCGAGTGGTGGATTTCAGGGTGAGACTATAAGTTCATGATCATACTTATGATCATGAATGATGCTAAACGATGGCGGACGCTAATCAAGCGCCTCGCGTATCTCAGGGCGGAAGCGTCTGAGGCGGTTGAGTCATTCGAAGAATCTGTTAGTGAGATAGAGTCAAGAATAGAAGAAAAAGAAAGGTCAGTCGTCATTGATCCAGACGACATCGTAGAAGGAAGCAAGATACCAGTCAACGAAACCTCCAAGCACATGACAAAATTCACGGGCAAGAGTGAAGAGAAGTCGTCTGGTGCAACAGAGACGAAGCAGGAATCAAAGATTGAGACTCCATCGATGGACGACAGCGGTGATGAAGTGAAGCACCACTACAAGCGCCTCTGGCGGGTCGTGGCAAAGCTTACACATCCTGACGCTGTAGGAAACAACGACGAGCTAATCACACTTTACAAAGCAGCCGCATCGGCGTACGAAAAGGACAGAAGAGACGAGCTCTTAGACGTGGCGTCTGAGGTGAACGCACAGTTAGAGAAGCCTCACCCAAAGATGTTTGAGGACCTCGACAAGAGGTGCAATCATTACGAGGCGATGTTAAGAAAGATAAGGGGTTCTGTGGCGTGGCAATGGAAGAACGCTCAAGAAGGAACGAAACAAGAGATTATCGATCTGATTAAGTCAAAGAGGGAAGAAAAGGTAAAGCAAACCACTGAATAATTTTGTCTGTCGTGGAGATAATTAATCTTCATGAATGAGAAGCTCTTAAAGAGATACGTTAGATCCATACTTCTAGAGATGTCTTACGAAGACGTCAAAACTTCTAAGGACCCGCTCGATTGGGTGGAAGCAGCTTTTCAAGATCCAGAAGAATGGAACACAAAAGATCCCTTCAGGGCAATGATAAGAGCTGCAAAAAGATTTGGTCTTGAAGAATTCGGAATGGGATCAAGCAGGTTCGTCTTCAACCTGAAAAACGGAAAAGTTCTAAAAATAGCAAGGAACAACAAAGGACTCGAGCAAAATAAGCTCGAAGCAGTAGCAGGTCGAGACCCACACGTTCACTCTATTTTGGCTTCTGTTTATGATACTTCACCAGAATATGCGTGGCTCGTGGCTGAATTCGTAAATCCTCTCGAGGACGGAGAATATAAGGCTGCAGAACGGGTGTGCGGAGTTGTATGGTCAGAAGTAAGACGCGTCCTCGGCTTGTCGAATAAATCTGAGATTGAATCGACAGTATCGCAGATAACAAAGAAGCTTGAGCCAGAAGAATCTCGAAACAGCAAGACAAAAGGTCAAACAGGATCAGACTGTCCAACAGGCAAAGAATTTCTCGAGAGTCTCGGAAGCTTCTTGGATCGATATAGTGGAATGCTCACAGGAGACATCGAGAAGTTGTCGTCATGGGGAGTGAATGACAAAGGATGTCTCGTGTTACTAGATTACGGAATCACAAGAAAGAAGTTCGAAGAGCTTTATCGATAGAATTATCCGAGTGTCAGGACCGTCGAATTAGATCGAATATTCTTCTACAGAACAAAAACAAAAAGGAGGCCACCGAAAGGTGGCCTCCTTCTTTTCTCCTATGAGACGTTATCAGATAACGTTCATGTCGAGGACGGTGACTGTTCCGTAGAAGTCCGAGCGAACGGTCTTCTTACCGTAGCGGGTCATGACGCCCTTGCGAGGTGTGAAGTCCTCAGGAGCGAAGATCGTCGGTGTGACGATGAGTGGGACGTATGGAGCGTAGACGTAGCCTGTCTCGAGGTAGCTGCCGCCCTTGTAGCCGACGAGGATCTTGTTACGTGAGAAGTAAGGATCCTTATAGACCGTGAAGCGGTTCGAGAGGGTACCGACTGCCTCTGCGCCGATGGTGAAGGGCGATCCGACCTGGCCCTCGCCGTCGAGCGAGAACTTAGGCTTGTAGAGGACCGAGGCCTCGAGGATTGTGCAAACGTCTGGTCCTGTGACGAGGAAGTTTGCCGATCCGCGGAGCGTCTTGCGGTGGATGGTGTTCGCGACGTCGATGATCGTCTCGATGAGTGTCTCGTACCACTCGCGAACTGTACCTGTGAACTGTGGTCCGATCTGGTACACGTCTGTGAGTGCCTGGCGAGCGCCTGTCACCTTGTTAACGAAGCGACCTGGCGAGCGGCTCCAGTAGTAGTTGGCGCCGTTGGCCTGCGACACGAGGTCGTTGAGGATCTCGCGGTCGATTTCGAGGGCGATCTGCTCCGAGAGGATCGATGTGAGCTCGACTTCAGCGTCCATCGAGTGATAGGCGTTGAGGTCCTGTGCGAGTTCCGGCGACCACTTGGCGCGGAGCTTACGGGTCTCAGCTGTGATGCTGATGGCCTCGATCTTGATGTCGATCTCAGGGATCACTGGGGCTGGTGTTGCACCGAAGTCCGACTCGAACGAGGGGACTGTGACTGTGGCGCCGCTGTTTCCGTCGACCGAGAGGGCTGACGAGAGCGAGTACGAAACTGTACCAGCTGCAGCACCGGCTGAAAGAGCTGCACCGTTGGCGCCCTTGACGACCGTGAGGACGTGTGTGCCGTTGAGTGCGTCTGGGGTGAAGACCGAACCGCTCCAGTTACCGCGCTTGTTGAGGCGACGGAGGTTGAGGACTCCATTGCCACCCTGATATGTCTCTCCCCAAGCTGTCGCATTTGTGACACCAGCGAAGAGAGCGAGCTGGTTGACAGCAAGCTTGTCCATGTTCGAAAGACCGCTAATATCGACGATTGCGAAGGCCATGTCGAGGTCGTTGTTTGCGAGAGCGTTCTCGACCTGACCGTCGAACTCGGCGAAGCGAGCGTTCGATCCCGAGAACATTGCAGCAGAAGAAACTTCGAGGTTAGCTGCCCAGGTGTCGCCGTTGACTCCGCCCCAAGCACCGACCGTGAAGGTGAGGCCTGTTGCAGAACCTGTCACGCGGCTGTAGCCTGTGTTGACGAGGTCGTACATACCACCGGTGGCGAGCGATCCGCTCTGGACGCCTTTGCCGGTCGGGTTGTTGTAGAGCGACTGTCCGCGTGTGTATGTCGAACCTGTCTCACCAGCTGGTGTTCCGACGTTCGAACCGTAGGTGTAGTCGAGATAGAAGATGAGTCCCGATGGGAGGCTCATTGGCTGGATCGAGACGAGCTCGTTGGCAACGAGACCGCCGAAGACTCTGCGAACGATCGGGAAGGCGATGTTCGAGAAGCCCTGGATCTGACCCGAACCGGCGAGGTTTCCACCGCCGCTCGAGAGAGCGTTGCTCTCCTTGAGGACCTGAGCTGCCTGGTTCTCGAGGAGCTGGGCCATAACCTCGCGGCGTGTGCCGTCGAGGCCACGGAGGAGTCCTGTGCGGCTCCACTTCTCTGTAAGACGTGCGCGCTCGGCTCCGACGTGCTTCTCGCGGATGCCCTGAGCGAGTTGTTCAAGACTAAAGTGCTTTGACATGATTAAATTCTCCTAAAATAGTTGGTTGGTTTTAATTGAATCAATTACTTGATTATTCCCGCCAAACGTGCCCAACGGTCAGACTCAAATCCCTCGTTGAGAGTATTGGTTGCCGATGCAGGACGTGCTGGGCGAGATGCTGAACCTATGACGCCACGATCGGTCGACTCCGTGATCTTCGTTGTCGATGCCGAGAGTGTCTTCACGAGGCTCTCATACACGAGCTTCACTTCACGCTCAGACTTAGCCTCGTCGAGTCTCTCTATGATTTCAGCCTTCTGGCGTTTTGTGAGTGACTCATTCTGGAGGAGCTTGTTTGTGAAGAGCAACTTCGCGTTGAACAGATTCGTTTCTGCCAACTTATTGCGGAGATCAGTCTCTGCCGCGGACGACTTCGGAGCGCCATTGAGGGCCTCTCCCTTGCGGGTTGCCTCTGCGAGCATACCCTTGAGCTTGTTGCAGCGAGCAACAGACTCGTTAAACTTGGTTGCGAAGAAGTTGTAGGCCTCCTGCATCTTCTTAGCCTGCTTCTTAGCCTGCTGCTTCTCCTGCATCTTCTTAGCCTGGGAAGCCTTCTTCTGGGCTTCCATCTGCTTCTTCTTGGCCTGCGTAGCCTTCTTCTTGGCTTCCGTCTGAAGATTTGCCTCTGCAGCGAGCTTTCGCTTGATCGATTCTACAGGCATATCAGGCTGAACATTTGGCTGCATAACCTTGGGATCATGTCCTGGGTGGGAGCGACGCTTCTCAGATTGATCCATGCCACCGTAGGCTTGATCCATCTCTGACTCATCCATCTCAGCTTCGTCTTGCTCGTCCATTTCTTCTGCCTCTGACCAAGCCTGATCAAGTTCGTCGAGTTCTTCCTGAGCGTCTTGCTCGTCCATCTTCTTGTCGTCAGAATCCTCTTCGGACTCTGTGGTTAGCTCGACGTCAGTGAAGGGATCACCAAGATCGTCGTCTTCAAAATCATCAGAAACTTCGCCTGGACCGTGGCCCTTTTCAGCATTCTTTGGCATATCAGTCGCCTCGCGGATCGACTTCATGCGTGCAATCTCACGACGGAGCATTCCCTCGTCTATTTCAACGATTGTGTCGTCGCTGAGAGTCTTCGACTCGAGAGCAAACGATTCTTCCTGTGTCTCTTCTTCATCACCGCCGAGATCAAGGTCGGCATCTTCTGACTCATCAGAACTTTCGTCTCCGAGGTCAAGCTCTTCGCCGCCCTCGTCGCCACCTGCTTCTTCAGCTTCGGCGCCGGACTCCTCACCCTCTTCGTCACCTGTGATAAGATCAACGCCGAGAGATTCGAGATCCAGATCATCGGGCATGCCCGTGAGCTTTAATGTTACGTCTGCTTCTGAAAGTGTTTTGTGGTTTTTCTTCATTTTCTGCTCCGTGAGCTGCTTGAGGGTTGAATAATAATTTTCAAGAATCGACTCATAAGAGCTCTTCTTGGGGCAATCCTGCAGGTTATTCTGCAAGTACGAATACGTATCCTCTACTTCAGCAACAATTGAAGAAAGTACGTCTTCAAAACCTTTAGATTCTCTAACAAGCTTTCCAGTCTTGCTGACTAAATCAATTTTCTTGTTGAGACCTTCCATCTTGACGTCGAAATTCGAATCACCAGATGAAGCCATTAAAACTCCGAGAGAATTAGCAGATTCTAGACTAAGCTCATACTCATTTCCGCAGCCATCGTCAGCCTTGAGTGCATCTAAGTCGAGAGTAACCTTTCCTTCCTCATCAGGAAGAGACATTGCTACCGCAGAAGAAGCTGCGTCTCCTACCTGAGGAGCTGCGGTGACAGGTGCAGTCTCAAAAGAATCAGGAGAAACAAGCGTGTTTTCGTCCTTTAAAATGTCTTCTGGGTCTGCTTCCATCTCTCCGAGCTCGCCGAGCAGTTGATTCTCGATGAGATCTCTTATTCGAGGTGTAACTGCCTCAAGAAGTGCTCTTTTTGCGTTATCTTCAGCTACTTCCTTCAGCTTCTTCACGTCTGCTAAGGCTTCTTCGTACAATTGCTTAGTCATGTTTACTCTTTCTTGCGTCTAACTGTTAACCATCTCTAAGTATAATATCAAATCGAGGATTTTCCAGGCGTAAGTGAATCTCCTAACACAGTATTGACACTTTCTTCACTTGGAGAACGTGTACCAGATCCCTCTGCTCCTGGTGTGTAGTTTGGTTTGATCTCACTTGGGGAAATATCAGGATTTGAATTTTTATCTATGCCGTCCACTCTAACAGTTCCAGGAGCTCCTGGGCCGGGGGATGTGACATCAGGTACGTATGGATTGGCAGGATCTCCAGGATTTCTCCAGGACACATCTGCGAGATTTGGCGCCTTTCCGTAAGTGAGATCAACACCCGATGGGAACATGCCCAAATCACCTGTCTGCATGCCAGACTCAGGAAGAAGTCCGTTCTGGTTATCTCTCGCTCTTTTTACGACAGATTCTGCGGCTTTTCCGTTCTCAGTCTGTGGATTAGAAGACTCTCCATAAAAACTAGCAATTCCTGATCTAAGGGCATTTGCCTTTTGATTGAAGAGTTTCCACAAAAGAGAATAGCGCGAACCAGCACTCGTAGTAGTGGCTGCGGGAACATAAGTTGTATATCTACCTTTACCTGGTGCGCTCATTGGACTGCTCCTGTTGACAAATTAAATCTTCTTCGAAAGACGCTTCTTCGTCTCTTCGATCTTCGCGAGACGACGACGAAGACGAGTCTCCTCGATCTTAAGCGCCTTCATAAAATCAATGTGCTTCGCTGCAACCTTTTCGCTTCCGACCTCGTCAGCGTCGACCTCTTCTGTGTCTTTTGCTCGTTCTTCTGTCGACTCCATGTCGCCGAACTTGGCAACTTCCTCTTCAATGATTCTACGAAGTAACTGGCTTGTAAGTTTCATATCAAAAAATCCTCTCACTTAAACGGTAAGTATATTCAAGAAGAAAAAATTTACTTTTTTAGAGGTGAATCCATGAAAGCAAGTGATGCCCACTTGGATGTTACATCATCTCCAAAAAGGTCTTCCGGGTTTGCCCTGGCGACGACCTGTTCAACTAATCCCCCACCTGCTGCTGCAGGAACGGGTGATTTTCCGTCGTTCTGCAAAAATGCAGGAAGTGTAGAAGCTGCAGTATCTGCAAAGATGTCTTCCATCACTTTATTTCCTCCTGCCTCTCTCCTTATTGTCTCTTTTAAACTAGGAGAAAACATCTTTTGAGGAGGTGGTTGCCTTCTAAGATTGTCTGAAAGAGGCGCGCTTGGCTGACGATTCACAACACTTTTTGGAGAGTCAGCATTTAAACCCAGGCCTTCACCCAATATTTCAACAAGGCATTCTTTGACAATAGATTTTAATTCAGATTTTGTGATCTTCATCCCGTTCAACCTTTACTTCTTTAATGTCAAAATATCGTTAACAATTCTATCAATTCTATCCGACTTATTGAATATGTTTCTTAATTCATTCGAATTAATGGTCCTACCCTCAGGAAGCATAAATGCTCCGGGCGTAGAAGGCTCTGAAACGTAGTCCCAACAGATTAGCTGGAAGTCATCTTGAACGATGTGATAGTCACCTTGCTTCTTGACTGATCCTACACCTCGCGAGGAGATTCCGAGCTTGACTCCGCTCTCGACGAGGGACTGAAGTATCTTGCCAGAAGGTGTATCCAATAGCTCCACAGTACCATAAACCACCCCTCGATCCAGGTATGCTTCCTTAATGACGTGAGACACGTTCTTGAGGTTGACCACGGATGAGTCCGGGTGGTCCAACTCACCGAGAGCGCGGTTCTCAGCGATGAACTTCTGATAGTTACGGACTTCACGCTCGAGAACAGCCATCGGGTAGATGCGACCGTTCTGGTTGAGTGTGTCGGCCTTCTGAAGGATTCCCTTCATCATGACCTTACCGTTGTTCTTCTCCCGCGACTCCTTGATCATTTCAGGAGTGTAGTCGAAGACTTCGTATGAATTGAGTAGCTTGAGGTCTTGTGCCATGGTGTTCACTCCTTAGATGCCAGTTCGTCGTTGAGTTTTGCGTAGAGCATGAATCGGGTAACTGTCGAGTCGTCGATTGAATCAAGATTCTCTTCGAGGAGAACGTTCTTTGTCTCAGAGAGTTTGTTCTTGAGGTAATCGTTCTGCACTTCTGACTCGTAGCCATCGATGAGTCCAACAAGATCATTCTTTATTTCTTGCAGCTTCATCTTTATTGAAGTTTGATCGTCTGACGCTGTCGAATACGCGTAAGCTTTGATGAGAGACTTCTGATGCTCGTTAAGAACACCGTTGTACTTCTCATTGAGCTTCTTGGTCATGACTTTCATGAGAAGTCTTGCAGATCCTGAAGTATCTTCTGAAATTGAAGTATCTGGTTTCTGTACCTTTTCTGAAACAAGATGCTTCATGATGTGGTCTTCATACTGAGCAACCCTGTAGAGGTCCTTGTCAGACATAGTCCACTCGTTAATGAGGGTCTGAATTGTGGCAAAGAGTCTGTATTCGCTGATGTGCTGATCATAAAAGTCTTCATCATTCAAAATGTGATTGATGTTTCGAATGAGAATTGACTTCTCCCTATCAAGTTTTTGAATATCAAAAGAACCTACTGCGTTTTTTGCTTCACTCAAAATTGAAGCCGCTGTGTGCTCAGAGGCAACTGTAGTCTTTACGAGAGCGTTCATTAGACGAAATTCTTTGTAAATTTCTGTGCCTTGTCTAAAGTGCTTCTTTAAGATCTTGAGGGCGGCGGAAGACTTTTTCTTGTTATCTTCTATGATTGACTTAGAAATAGTCCTCACGAGAAACTCGTATATGAGGAGGCTGTTTCTTCTCTTGTTATGCTTATTTGCGGCCATTTCATTTGCTCCCGTCGTCGTCTATTATGAGGACTTCTCTATGTTCGCGTGCGTCTGCCTCATCAAAATTATCTGATTCGCTGAGGACTTGTGGAGTTTGTGTAGAATTTTTAGTATTTTTTTGAAACTTTGAAGACAGAGACATGTTTCTCAAAGAAGAAATAACGTCATTTCCAACGGGCGTCTTATGTGATGTCTTGTTGGCAGATTCTCCAAAGGGATTTCTTACGTAAGAATTCATCCATTCTCTGTCGTAAGGATCAGAGTAATTTTTGTCATTTGCTCTTGTCATTCTATTGAAGTCAGGAGAATGAGTCTTAGAAGGTCCGTGATGTCTGATCCTAGATCTATTGTAGAGAGCTCGGTCGAGTTGCTTTTGAGCCTTCACAGGTACTTCGACATCCTTTAAAGAAAATTTAACTGGGACGTCGTCGTCATCTGGGTCTTCTCCGGCAGTGAGGAGATCAAGATAAGGATTCTTCTGAGAAGCGTCGTCTCCTGCAAAGAGATCTTCTGCTTCCCCGCCTTCTTCCTCGCCTGCCTCAGGCTCTTCGGTATCTTCAGGCTCCTCTGATGATTCACTGCCAGAATCAGGCTCAGCACTTTCTATGGCCTGATCTACAAGTTTCTCTCTAAGGCGTTGATCATCAATTTCCTTGCACTGATCGTCATTAAGTCCCCAAATCTCCTTGCGGATAAATTCCTTAGACATCTGACCTTCAGGTGCAGTACCTGCAATCTCGAACTTAGATCTCCACAATTCCAACTTCTGCTGCTGAGCAACAGTCGATGGATTGGACATACGCAAAGCAAAATTCTGCAGATCTTCAGAATCAAAGCCATGTGCATAAAGATGAATTATTGCCAATTTATTAAGCTCAGCAACAATTGTCTTTTGAATAACGTTGATAGTCCTGGAAAATCTGATGTCTTCCTGAGCAAGTGTTGCTTTGCTTGAAAGAGATTCGTCATAACCGAGATATGCACGTGGAATCTTAAGGGCTGCAAAGAGCTTCTTCTGAATGTAGGCCACATCTTCAACAGCCGCAGTGTTCTGACCGCCTGCAAGTGTATCGATTCTCGTACCGGAATCTCCGCCGCGGACAGGTATAAAATAGTCCTCATCGACAGAAAGTGGGTTGTAACGAAGATCGACTCGACCTGTTGAACGATCAATGACTTGTGAGGAACGAAGGTTCTTCCTTTGCTCCTCGACGTACATAGGAACGTTCTCAGGCGGTATGTTGGCCACGTCGATGTAGAAGACGCGCCTTTCTGGTGCGCGAACAACTCGGTAGACCAGCATGGCGTCCTCGATGAGGATCAATTGACGCCAAATCCTGCGGGCGGGTTCGATCACTGAGGAGCCATAGGGAAGAAACATGTCGTTTCCCAAGAGCCTGAAGTGTGTAACCTCCCAGTTCTCCAGCGTTCTATTGCCGAGAGTGACCCATCGGTAACGAACTGCCATGGGATCGCTAGGATCGTAGTTCTCCTCGCGCTCGATCTCGTTCACCGGGATGGGGAAAGCACTGATGACACCATGCTCCGGTGACACGTCGTTATAGAGGAACATGTCACCGTACTTGACAAGATTTCTTACCCAGGACCTGAGGTTGAACTCCACATTGAGTGTGTTGTAGAAGAGGTCCTCAAGAATCTCTCTGATCTTCTCGTTATCCGAGTAGATGTGGAGGACTCGTCCCTTCTCGTCCTGTGCACATGTCTCGTCAGCATAGATGTCCAGGGCCGCCGCCAATTCAGGAGTGTATTCCATCTCAGCGAAATCTTGATAACGCATGAGACGCTCTGAAAGATTGTAGGCATTAGCCGTTATAGTGGCATATGTTGGCGCCATCGACTTCTGAAATAACAAAGCTCCACTGCTCTTTGTTTTATCTGCCACAGCAACAGTAGTATCGAGCGCCCTGATCTTTCTCTTGACAACAGGACCACTTCGAAATAGCTTTGTTAATTTCTGAAAGATGTTTTGGTCTTCTTTTTTCGCCATTTTATTCTCGCTGATCCATTAAGGGATCAGCCCTAAGTTTTTTTAAAATACAACAAAATTACTTCTGCGCTTTAAGAGTTACTTTTTGCGCTGAAGGTTTTGTTGCATCGACATATTGCATCGGAGAGGCAACAATTCTATTGAGAATCTGCTCTAGGCCATCAAGATTTCCTCCAAGCTCGGCCTTAGCTTTTTCGCTAGCGCTCTCCTTAAAAGACTCGATAGCTCCTAAAAGTTTGGTAGCAGCTCCCATAATCTTAGAGGCAGAGTCATGGTCTGCGCCTTCATTAAGAGACTCTATCTCTTCGCGAATTATTCTCTTAAGAGTATTTAGATTAATCTTTGACATGTTTCCTCTGATCAGATATGTTAAATAATAGATCTTCAGCCCTTTTAAACGAGCAATTTCTATTTATGAACTTAATCTTTAAAAACAACAACGACAAGCTATCTAAAAAGCCAAGAAAAGTCTGATACGTCGACGTGCTTTATGTCCTCGGGCTTTTTCGCTTTGTGTACATTTTCTGGTGTGAATCCCTGTATCTGGGCATTTGGGACAGGCCGCACTTGATTGACTCCGCCGGGCAGGTCATTCAAATTTCTATTTCCTACTGCTGTCGCTTTTAGCATTGCCATGGCCATTGCCATGCCCTGAGTATCTCCACCGCCCTCGCCTGCAGCGAGCCAAGTTCCAATAGCTAGACTCATGATAAGGTCGTCGTGGGCATCTTTGGAAGCCTGAGCTTTTGCACCATTCCAGATAAAGGCCTGCAATTGATCAAAAAGACGTTGAGAGTAAGTTTTTAGCCTTGAATTTCTTATTGATTCTTCAAGCTTTGTCAGTATCTGAGTCCTAGTCTTGGTCTGTGTCGAGAATCCAGGCACTGATTCTGGGTCTGAAGGCTTGTATCCAAACAAATCTCCCCCATTATTGTGATAGTACAAAGCAGGGTATCCTTCATCTCTAAGCTTGACACAAGTAAAGTATCCGAACGTGTTTTGTTCTGGGCATATCAAGGCATTGTTGTAACGCCTTCCATAAGTAGAAAGAAGCTCTGCAAGCCTATCGGGAGGTATTTTCCCCATGAATTCTGCACACACTTCGCACGATTCGTAGTCTATGACATGAAAAGTTGAATAGTCAGAAGCATCTCCTCTTGCGACATCTGCAGAAATTATATACTTGTGCCCTTGCTCTGGGTTCTTCCAGATCCAGACTCCATTCTGTGGCCCTTCTTTTAGATTTGGCGGTCTAATAAGACCTCGAAGTTTTTCAAACTCAGAAGGCTGTAGAAACGTGTCACCGGACGAAACGAAGTCACATAAAAACTCTTGCGCGATCTGACGCTTCGTGAGGTTTCTGGTCTCTTTGTTGAACCAATCTTGGTCGTGTTCTGGGTGGACGTCCCATGGGAGTCTTATAGGATTGAAGTCATTTGCACCAGTCTCGGCTTCTGTCCACAGCTTGTAGTACTGACCTCCCACGCCGTTTGGAGTGGACAGGATGATAGCAGAACCACCGGTTGAGAGTGTTGGATAAAGAGACGTCCAAATCTCATCGAAGTCTCTAATGAATGCTGCCTCGTCTACGATAAGTAGCGCTAATGCTTCAGAACGACCGGCGTCAGGAGATGTTGGAACAGCAGTTATTGTTGAGCCATTATCAAAACGAATTGACTGCTTTGTAGGTTCAAACTTAGTCAACAGAAGCCAAGGAGGAAGACCATCAAGCATGGTCTTTACTTTCTTGATGAAGTTAATTGCTGTGTTAAGCTTAGTTGCAATGACAAGAATGTTCTTGTCCTTTTTAAAAATTGCATACCAAACAACATAGGCAGCGGAGACCGTAGAAAGTCCCAACTGCCTAGACTTGAGAACAATGTTAAATCGATGCTGTTGAAACTGTTTTACACAATCGTTCTGGAAATCATATGTGTCGAAGGGGATAAGACCTCTCAGCTGATGCTGAATCTTGCAGTACTTCTTCATAAAGTACGTTGGATCTTTACCGCACTTTAGTATCTCTGCTACTACCGCCTGTCTTGAAGGAGTCGTTGTTGTCATGCAATCTCGAAAATTACCTTGCGTCTATAATACGCGGTACGCTTCGGATTGTGAACGTTAAATCCTATGATTTCAATAGAGTCAGTAGCACTCTCTTCTTTTAGCGTTATCGAATCACCAGTCAGTTCCTTGTAAATTTCTTTGACGGACTTGACGTGTTCTGCGATGACGTCCTGAGACTCCTCTGCACACTGTCTCTTCATCTTAATCATCTCTCCCTCAGAAACGAAGTTTGTGATGACCTTGTAGGAAGCAAGAAGCCTGCTGTCACCGAGGAAAGTAAACTTGACCGAGTATGATGCTGTCTTCGGTGTAGATGACCTGCCCCAGGTCGTGTCTATTGCTTGGCCGAGGGCGTTGATGTTGAGTGTCTTGGGCATATGGAAAGACTCCTGTAACCTTAAGTATGATCGATCTTATATTTATTCATTACTTCCTCAGAAGATGGTCGCCACCCTTGCATCCACTTTTCTTTGTTGGGGTACGCCCAAAATGTTGAACATGAATCACAGCATTCGAACTTTTCGTATGCTTCTTCATCCATTTCAGTTCTCATAATTTTCTCACACACCCCACAAAAAAGAGGAACAAATTTATCCCTTTCCTTGGGAATGATCACAAAAAAATTATCTCTGTCAGAAATGAGACGATTTCCTAAATAATTTTTCCAAGATGTCATAGAAATTCTATCCTTGAGTCTTTTTCTGACTTAGTAATTTCCAGAATATGATCTGCGCTGTCTTTGATTCCATCGACGTGAGTGATAACGATAACTGTCTTAAAATATTTCTTTAGAGAGGCTAAAAATCTACTACACGCTTCAACGCCTGCACTATCCAAAGTTCCAAATCCTTCATCGATTATAAAAAAGTCGGACTTAGGCAAAGAAGAAACGTTGATCATTGCAACTCTCAGAGCAATTGCAGAAATTGTTTTTTCCATGCCTGAGCAAAGCTCTATGATTCTTCTTGAATCACCGTAATTAATGTAAATCTCTAGTGAATCTGTGTCCTCATCAGATTCTAGCTCTATAGTAAAATCAACAATTCCTTGCAAGATTTTTGAAACCTCTGCATTGATAAGCGGAAGCTGTGATTTAGTGACAAGAAGAGGAATTCCTTTCTTAGAAAATGCATTTGCAATTAATTCATGCATTCTAACGCTTTGAAGTAGTAAATCTCTAGTCTTCTTCTCTTCTTCCAGTTTTTCAATGCTGGATTGTATTTTTCCGAGCTTGGCAGCAGCCTCTATCTTTTGAGTGTCATACAAGCTAGATAGTTGTGAAAGCTCAGTTATCTTATCTCTGATAGAGATGACCTCCTCTGCAACATCATTATCGAGTGAAAGTCGTAGATTCTCTAGCTTCTTCTTTGCCTCATCAAGCAATGTTTGACAAGAATCACAAGCTGTCTTGATCTTTGCTATCTCTGTCTCTTTCTTTGAAATTTCAAGTTTCATCTTGTCCGACAGCTGAGAAGCTTTTTCGTACTTCGATATTTTCTCAGCAATAGTATTGTCTTCGACGCTAGCAAGAGAGGCTCGTGCCTCCTCTAAGACGCTTAAAGCCTTTGAAACTTTTTTGATTTGATCAGGAAGATAATTCTTGTTAACGTGTGCGTCTTTTATGAACTTGCACGTTGGATAATTGTCTCCACAAGGAACTTCATCCAAAATGACTAAAGATTTCTTCTGCTGCGAAAGGATTGTCTCTTCTTTTTCATGAATATGTCTAAGCTCTGAAATTGCAGTCTGCAATTTGCGCTGTGTATCTTGACGATCCTTTAAGTCATTGACGTCTATTGAGTCGATAATCTGCTGAAGTGCATCGACCTTCTCCTGCAAGGAATGGATCTCTTGCTCGAGTGAGCTTATACTTCCAAGACAATCTTCAGCTTTTTTCTCCAAAGAAGTTACTCTTCTCTCCTGAGATACAACGTCTTCTTTTGTTATGGGAGTTGCATTGTGCTTTAAGAGTTCAGACTTCAAGAGAGTGAGAGACGTCTGATTCTCAGAAATCATGTCAGTAAGTCGATTTATTTTATCTTCATTTTCTTTGGCAAGCGCCTCATTAGAAGACTTCAATTCAGACCAGTTCCTGTCTGGGAAGTTTTTTAACTGTGATTTAACAGATGAAACTTCTTTCGAAGAAAGCTCATGCATTCTATCGAACACATCGAGGTCAAGAAACTTCGTAAGAATAGATCTTCTCTTTGTAGAGCCCTGAGAGAGAAAGATGTTAGTTTCTCCTTGAGCTGACAAAGACGTTATTAAAAAATCATCAGAAATTCCTAGAAGAGTTCTTATGGTCTTCTCTGTATCATTTCTTTGCTCTCCGCAGAGATCGTCCATGTCTTCTTCATCTTCTCTCATTCTAAAAAGATTTAGAGAAGTAGAAGCGCTGACAACACCTTTCTTATTAGTGTTCTTTGCCGTCTGCCTTTCAATCACGTAGGTGGAACCATTGTGATCAAGAATAGCTCTTGCTGAGCAATAGTCCTTTCTGACGTTGCAGATATTAATGTTCTTGATAGGACCTCTATCAGTCGCATTAAAGAGTGCGTACATTAATGTTCCAACAATGGATGATTTACCAGTTCTATTGGGACCAAAAATTCCGACTATGCCGTTCAATTTTTCAAAATTGATAACGTTGCTTTCTCCATAAGAAAAGAGATTGTCCCACTCAAGCCGTCGGAGTGACCACTTAGAATTGCGTGCATGATCTTCAGAAGTAGAAACTTGCTTAAGATAAGACTTTGCAGTATCACTGAGTGACTCCATCTCTTTTTCAGAGAGATTTAATTCAGAGTAATACTCTCTCAGAAGCTTAGTAATAACTTCGGAAGATCTAAGGTCTGTTTTTGCAACAGAGGTTGTGCTAGTCTTTACTATCTCAGTGTTAACCTGTGCATCGATCTTATAGGTTACTTCTGAGGCATTCATCTCTGTCTTAAGAGACTCAGAAAGTATATGAACTTCATCTTGTGTAAGAGAAACGTTAGATCTAATCCTAAATCTAGTGCCTTGAGGGCAAGCCTTGGCAAGGCCAAGCGTCTTGTCAAGCTTCCCTGCCCAGTCAATTGTAATAAAAGGCTTTGGATTCGGAAGAGGCCTATTTACGACAGACCAGTCAGAAGAATTATTTATTTCCCAAAGATAGTATCCGTGGTTTAATTCTTCGGCATAATTCTGCTGAATCGGGGTGCCAGGATAGCCTATCCACGGCTTTCCATCCCTGTAGCCAAGGAACTGCTGTTTGTGAATGTCACCCAGCATGCAAAAATCATAGTCTTTAAAAAAGTCTGTCGTTATTCTATCTTCTTCAATCTCCCAGCCAGTCTCAGAATAGGAACCCTTAACACCACCGTGAAAAGTCGCAATGTTAATATCTCCTTGAACGGGCTTAAGATCATCCCACCCGTCCTCGTCGAAGCATGAGAAAACGCACCAGTTATATCCTGGTGAGAAGTTATAAACTCCCGACTTCTTGTAGAGGAAAACACGCGGATTCTTCATCGCCTCCACGATGGGTGTGACAGCGTCTTGGCGGGACAGGTTCACGAGATTTCCATCGTGATTACCAAGGACCATGTGGACGGGTGCTACCTTCGCCATCTCCTCCAACCACCACGTGAGGAGCTCGATGTACTCAGGTGAGATTCCTGTCACCTTCGTGTGGAAGATGTCTCCACCGATGAAGATATGATCTACCTTCTGTGCCTTACAATCATCTATGAACGCCTTGAAGACTTGTCTGTACTCGTCGTGACGAGAAAGAGCCCTGATATGAATGTCGGCAGTATGAGCAATACGCATTAGGTTAATGATACCCCATGTGCAGAATAAGTTCAAATTCCAAGTGAAGAAGTACTAACAACCCTATTGAGCTTGATAAGAAAGTTATCGTTCCAGTCGAGATAGCGCGCCTCGGACAAGGCTATCTCGAACTCCGCACGAGACATGGAGCCAGGATCTCCCCAGGGGCGAACATCCACGATCTGGACATCCACATCGTACTCCTGGAGTTTCTTCGCTATCTTGGGAGTCTTCCTATCCCACATGTCTCCATCCAGTGCGAGGGCGACTGGTGTGTTGTTTAGGAGGATGCGATTGAAGAGTTCGTGGCGCTCATCCAGGTCAGAACCGAGGAGAGCTGTGGTGTTGTCCGGGCACTTGACGAGGTCGAAGGGACCCTCCACCAATGCCAATCTCTTCGTCCAGTCGATGTTGATCTCGTTGAAGATAATGGGGTTCTTGTCCACCTCAGGGTTGTCGTACTTGGGTCGTCTGTCCTTGTCGATCGCCCTCGCGGTGAAATAGTTGAGTTCACCTTTGAAGTTAAAGGATGGCATGATCACACGCCTCTTCCATCGGGGTTCGTTAGAAATGCCGAGCTTGAAGTACCACGCGTCCTTCTCGGTGAGACCTCGTCCGAAGAGGTATCGCCACATTGCCTTCACATCGGGATCGTTCTGATTGGAGAGTGGGAGGAGACAGAAGTCCTTTGGTAGCTCGAGACGCTGTTCCTCAACCTTCTCACCGGTGACCAGTTCGCCTGAACCACCATCGGCGATACCGAGGACCTCCTTGTACTTCGCTAGTTGTCCAGGCGTACCGTACTTGCGGATGAGAGGTACGAGATTCCTCGCCTTGAATCCACACACCCAGCAGTGACACCTGTCATCATCTGTCTTGATTGCCAGCTTCTTCTTCGTGACATCGGAGGGAGCACAGATGGGACACCGAACATCGAAGTTCTTTCCGTTTCCAGCGAGGTGACCCTTGCCGAAGACTGACTCGATGAACAGAAGTTTATCACTGATACTGAATACGGCCACAATACAACCGTATCACACCCAGGTTCACTTGTTCATTAGGCCAGCAGCACGAGCGATCACGTATGCATCAGTGGCATCTCTGCTCCACCCCACGATAGCACCTGACTTGGGGGTGAGGGGCCACTCCACGTGGGACAGGTCGTGTTCGCACATGTACTTGAAGACCTGCTCCTTGTGTGGCATGCCTGCCACGGATGTTTTTTGAAGTTTAACACCGCATAGTTTCCTGGCCGATGCTGCGGGTATGTAGGTGGGTTCTACACCGAGGACCTCGCGCCCGATGTAGGACACAATGCCGTTGAATCTCATTAATGTTGTTATCGTAGCGGCTGAGCTCATTCCCTTCGAGAATCCGAGGAGTGGTTCCTCCAAGGCGAAAGTTGTGATGGAAGGAAATCTGGTCTTGAGAAGAAGTAGTTCCTGTTTCACTCGATCGGCCTTGTCCCACAGCGTCACACACTTCTTGAACTCTATGCGGTCGAGATGTGAGATATTTCCACTGCCAGGATCAATAGTAGGATCTACTATGCACACACCCGTCACTGAGGTAGAAACGTCTAGCCCTAATATGAGATTCGCCATGGTCAGATTGTTACACCAGAATGAGTCCAGTAAAACTATCCTATAAAAGACCTAGTTCCTTCAATTGTATTTCTGTGACTATTCTATAGGTCATCCCGTGTTCAGCACACCACAGGAGAGCTGCAGCCATCTTCTTCTTAATAACAGCCTGTTCCAGCTTACGCTTCGGTTTCACTTCAATGAGTTCAGTTCGACCGTCCTTGTAACGAACGAGGAAGTCTGGGTAGTACTTACGCACCTTCTTTGTCCTCACGTTGGACACGTACTCGATCACCGTCTTCTCATAGGACCAGAACTCCACATCGGGATTCTCGTCCAGGTGTAACATGAGTTTGAATTCCCACCCAGATCGGAACTTACACTCACCAGCGATCGGAGAGGTATAGGTACCGCGGATATAGTGACCCTTCCTCTTCTTCTTTCTCTTCTTCTTGAGTGTAGCCATGGCTAAGCCTCAGTAATCGAAAGCTACCTTGAAGAGAACCTTGTCGCCTTCTCGCTTTATTATTGGTTGAGCGAGACGAGCTTTAGCAACAACATTCATGTTCTCATCATGGAAGTTGAGGCCGGAGATGTAAACAAAAGCTTCATCGTCTTTAGGGTTGCCTGAGGCCTTGAGATTTGAATAGTTCTCAATAAAGGATGGATTGGAAGAAGAATTCAACAACCCAGAACCGGCAACTATCTCATACTTCGAGGAGAAGATGTTATAGACACCCCTGAATGAAACTTCATACTCATTCTTACCAAAGAAGTAGAGATGTGGACTCTTGATGACAACAACCCCCTCATCATAAAAAATATTTCCAACAGAATTTTGCGTTGCGTGGGGAGTCAAAGAATCTGCTCTATAGAGATTTCCAAGAGAATCATCTTTCAAGGTTATCGAAACAGAGCCAAAAGATCCTGAGACTGCAGGATCTCTAATTTCAAAAGACCCAGGCATAATCCTTCTTCCATAATAAAGGTTGCTTATGTTGAATATGGTGACCTGGTTAGAAGAGGGGTCTAGTGTACGCTGATAGATGGTGAGAGGAACGTTCTTTTGAACTCCCTTGTTGAACAGAGTGTCGTCGGTTATAGAAGACAGAGATGCAGTAACAGCCGCTATGTAATTTGTGTAAGCTAGACCGGGTTCTAGGCCGGGTTTTTCAGGACTTGCCCCGTAGAGTTGTTCAACGTAGTCCTCAGGAGCATCTGAGTTTATTCCACCGCCGTCAAGAGAAGCTGTTGAAACTAAACTGTCCAAGTTGATGTAGCTAAAATCAGAAAACCCGCTTGCTGAGAATTTGTCTGTATAGCTCTCTCTAGAGAGTATTTCATAGTTTGGATCAAAATTTCCATCGTCGCAGGGAAGAACAGTAAGATTTCTTTTTGCTACATTTCCATCTTCATACAAGAAATAATTTGCCTCTTTTGCTTCTGACGTGTGGTCTATTGCAGAGGCTGTAAGATTTAGCAGTCTTGGAAATCTACCTGTTGAAAAGTCTTTAACGAAATTATCCAGATTAATGTAGTGTCCATTCACGCCGAATGCCATCGCCACATTGAAAGGATCATCTGTAGTGCCGTCAATTTCGAAGAACGGTGTCTGTAATATGCCACCGTGGCCGTTCACATATCTCTTTATTGTAGTGTTTTCAACGAAAAACGGAGGAAGGTAAAAGGCTATATTTTTACTTGTGGCGTCGTATCCAATCCCTCTAGATCCCGTTAGCTGAATTTCTGCATCAGAAATATAGTATCTTCTGAAAACAAGATCATGTATTTCAGCTTTTAAAGGATGAGCAAATTTATAGGAAACAGGTCCTCCATATTCTGGTTCTCCTGATTCGTTTGTTAGCTGGTCGACTCCGTCTCTTCTTGCATTTTCAGGATTGAAGAAGAGGCTCATTGCATCTACTCCTGAATTTGTTCCTTCGTAATAATTTCCAATACAAAGAACATCAGGGTTTAGAGAGTTAGAAAAAGAAGCAGGAAGAAGAGAAGCAGAGGGAATAACGAAGTTACCCCTATTGATTCCGTCTATAATGAACGAACCTGTTCCGTTATTTATAGAATTTGTTCCCCATCTAACAATGACATGGTGCCAATTGTTGTAGGAGAGAGAATTATCTGCGGATAGGAAGGTTAAGTTGTTAGGACAAGATCCAGGCAAAGCCTTAGAAGGAGAATAATCCGCGCTGTGACTCAACTGAAGCTGCAATCTAAATCCTTCCGGCAATCCATTAGGATCTTTCTTTGAGCCAGTTATCAGAGACAGACTGTAGCTAGAAGAGAGATGAAATATTGTTCCTGCTTTAAAGTGTCCTGCGTCGATGCCGTCTTCTTTGTACCTTGGATTTATGTAGAAATCAAAAGTAAATCCATCTTTAAAGACATAAGACCCAGATGTGAATCCTGTGGGAGAGACATTTTTGTCATCAGGCACGTTTGGATAGAGAAGAACAGAAGACGTTGGAACGAGTTGTGCAGTCCCGTCAAAAGCAGTAAAAAAATTCAAAGAATGATAGTTTGTATATGCCCAGTGACTTTGTGGATATTCAGCCCTGTAGTAAGGCATCAAAACATCTTTGATGTTATTTTTTATGAGTGTGTATTTCGTTAGTCTCGTGGTAGGAGTAAATCTCTCTATGTCAAGAACAGCAGCTTTTTTGCCGCTTGTCATCGACACAAGATCGAAGTAGCTATTTGCGACACCTTCTATGGACTGACCAAAAGATCTGTAAGTTCTCGCCTTATCAACAATCTTTTTTGAAGAGTTACTAAAATTAGTGTCCATAGCGACAGAAGCATCACTAAAAACAAAAGAAGACTCAGAGTCCTTCTCAATAGAAGAGAGTCTCGGAAAAACTTTTACAGAGCCTGTAACACCTTGTGTAGAGCTAGAAACATAAACTCTGCTAGGAGTAGTAACTAACGTAAAGTTCTCGACATCATTCTTAGTGACACGGATAACCGACATGATGGTCCACTAGAGTTACCACTAGAAGTCTAGTCGAACTCTAAAAGTAAGATCTCTTCCTGGATTTTTCTCGACGGGTCTGCTGAGCTTGGCGACAGCTAGAAGTCCGCCTGTATTGTCGTAAAGACCAATTGTCGTGATATACGTAAAAGGCTCTTGTGTATCTTCAGGTACAGAGGGATCATAAATTGTTAGTCTTCCCTGATAATCACCTGTCGTCTCTACGTAAGTAGGATTTGATGAATAGTTGAAGTCGTCGGGTAGAGCTCTGCAGAATATAAGAGAAGAGTTTATGTTAGTGACGTTCTGGAACGTCATGGCTGTCAGAGCTCCGCTTCCAAATCTTGAATAGCAGAAGTGGTCTACGATGTCATCTATGCTTCCCGATGTAACAAGATCAGGAATTACTTTTGCTTTCTTATCAGTCTCTGTTCCCCTGCCTCCGAGAGTAATTCTTCCAAGAGGATGCATTGCAGAAATGGTTCCAGAAACAAACTGAGAACCTGAAACTATCTTCGCAGCGTCAAGAACGACCATCCCTGAGTCATAATAAATAAGTCCAACTGCGTTAGAAGTGTTGGATGCGTTAACCAGGTATCCGTACTGACCGCCTACCTCAAAGTATCTTGAGTCTGAAGAGCCTATGTCAGTGAAGATTGCTGAGCCTGATGTTGAAGTAACATAAAGATTTGCAACTCCGTCGACGTCTGAACTTGGCGGAAGTGAAGGATCTGCACCAGTCCTGCTTACGTAAGAAGCAGACTGATAAAACCTCATTGCAAACGTCTCTCTTTTAATTTGGTCTCTTGCAAAGAGACGCTTAAATGCTATGAAAAGAGCAGCATCAATATCAGTTGTTGTGGTCGTGGTTGTCAAAGATGCGTCAATAGGCAACTTAAACATTGACTTTCTGTTACCAAGAAGAGACTGAGCAAACTGTCCATACACATCAGTCTTTTCTCTCATCATAAGCGAGCTGCTTGGATAGAGATATTTACCTGCCGTATCTTGCGCTGTAGATGTATAGCCAGCAATTCCGCTTGTATTGGAAGTTCCATCTCCTTTTACAGCGTCCACGGGAGCTAGTCCGAACGTGATGTCAAAAACAGGGTTTGCGGTCTGCAGTGTAAAGTCTTGATCATATACAGTCTGGAAGAGCGAAGAAGTCACACCGGGACCAATACCGCCTGTTACGAATACCTGATATTTCCTTCTAGACACCGAAGAACTAATGTCTTCTTGAAGAACGTCGATCAACTGGTTGAGAAAAGATCGAGTTGTCTTTTTGTCGGAAGCTAAAATCTCTTTTGTTGTTGCCATTTTAGTTTAATTCCATCTCAGATTAATGACGCTCTATATGTGACAGGAATATCAAGCGTGCAGCCGTGTCTCTCTCCTACGACTGTAATATAGCTGTTGATTTGTCTAACAGAAGAGTTAGTTGAAATTCTTTTTCCGTAGACTGAAAGCGTTGTGTTATCAATGTTTCTGGCTCTGACGTTGAAAGAAATTGTAGTTTGTGTGCTAGAAGAAGCAGTGAAAGTGTAGGTTGCGATCTTATTAGGATCACCTGCATTTACAAGGTTTCTTGCAATGTCTGGTTGTGTTAGACTGCCTCCAACCGGAGAATCTATGGTGAAAAATCTGTCAGAAACTTTTATCTTGTAAATTGTCTGTATCAATTCCGCAGGAACTGATGCTCCTGTCGTGTTGTTAAAATACAGATCTACTTTAACAGAAACTGAAGAGTTTTGAGTTTTCTCTAAAGATACAGTTGAGGTAGTAGTCTTAAGGACTGGGAGGTATATGGTGGAGATAGATGTTCCATCGTTTTCTCTACCTATGAGTCTATACTTGAGCGCGATTGAAGAATTGGTTAGCGCTTCAAAGATCGGTGTATTCTTCTCAATCTTTTCTTTCCCTACAGTTCTTCCATACTTCTTGACAATCCCGTAATCTACTTCATCATCTCCGAGAGAATAATGCGTAATGTTAAAAGCACTATTAGCTGTTGCAAGCCTTTGACGACCGTAATCTGTCAAGACTGCGTCCAGAATAATGTTGTTGGTGCTATGATCTAGATATCCCATGTTCCCTCAGGTTTGGTCTTCTACTGCTGTAATTATTCAAGGTCTTTTTTTTTAGCTTCAATTAGTTTTTAACAATCAAGAAGATTCAGTTAGCTTCTCAGGATCTTTTATGGATATTTTTACTGACTGTACTTTCTGATTGTCGAGATTGATGAATTGCAAAAGATAGTAGGAGTCTTTTTTGTCTGTTTGCGCTTCAACTACTTTATATGAAATATTTCTTTCATCCCTGACTTTAAGGTACTCGGGCGTAAAGTAAACGTCAAGCTTCTTAGAAGAGTCACCTGAGACGGAAATAACGTCTTTAAAAGCGTCCATCCTAAGATTCATGTTGGGGTATTGCCTAGGAGACCCAGTATCACAAATAACTTCTGAGACTATCTTGTTTTTATAAGGGTCGAAAGTAACCCTGTGCTGAGAAGAATAGTTGGATATCATTCCATGAGCATCGATGCTGCATATTGCGTAGATGTAGTCCGAAGATATGAAAAATTCTGGGTCGACTGTAAAGTCTTCATCGACGTGCATGTAAACAGGATTTTCTGATACTTTCACCAAGAATTTATTATCTTGTGACATTTGTCCCAAATTATTTGCATCTACGACTTCTCCTGTTTTATACCGAGTTGTTCCGCTACCAAAGTCTGTGTTGTCAAATCCGTACTGTGCAATTAGCTCAAAAGGTTCTCTTATCGTCTTTCTTCTAAAGACTTGAAATTGCTTTACATCTTTCTGAGGATTGACAGGCATGTCCCAGTGAATTTTCAAATTTCTTTTCACGTAATCAAAAACAAATCTAATATTATTGGGCTCAGGAGGCGGAGAATATTCATAGCATTCTACAGGAATTGAAACAGGTCTCGAGCTAACGTAGACAGTGGAAGAGTTAACAGAAGACCCGTCTGAATTGTAGGTAAGAAGCTTGACGCTTGAAACCACTCTAACGGTATATACGTAAGTGACTCCGTAAAGAACAGAAACATCTTCAAGGTTTGTTTTTTGAATATCTTCTATGTAGAAGGTTTTTTCTTTTTCAAATCCTTCTCTGGTCACTTTGTATCTATCAACAATGTATCCAATCAATTTTACGGGTTGTGTGATCCTTGATGTCGACGTATCAGTGTAGTCATTTTGTACTGGGACCAGGCTCAGTCCTTCTCTATTTTTAAATCCTTTCAGCGCTTCAGAGTGAGAAACTCTTAGAGCTTCTAGATTCGTGGAGTTCTTCTTTACTTTAGAATTTTTAAAGACGTCAGGTATTATTGTGTTGCTTATCTTCATCGACAAAGATACTGAGTCTGTTATTGATCTCAGAAGATCGTCTTCATCTACTTCAACTTTTCTTTCATCATAGACTCTTAGACCAAGAGAAGTCTTTGGGAAATCAGCCAGCTTAGCATAAGTTTCGGTTAGGTCTGCGGCAATTCTATTGACATTCAAGTTGTTAGTAGTCAAAGACGGAGATATTTCTTGTATCTGTACTTTTGACATCTTAAAGAGACTTTCATCATCTCTTCTAGAGAGTCTACTGTAGTTCTCAATATCAGAGGCTCCCTGTTCTATTATCTCAACATTAGAGAACGTGTGATTGATGTAACCGGGATTGAAAAAGTTGTCTTCAGATATTATCTTTTCGGCATTTTTCTCTATTGATAATCCTTTATTGCTTTGCTTTTCTAGGTCAAGTTTATCAATTTCAAGGTTAGAATTTTGAGGAGATGTCCATCTTATTGATACGTACCTCGGTACTTTAGTGAGGTTATTTACAGAATTTTCAGCTGACGGACTAATTCTTTCGTCTTTGGTGTAGAAGTTGTATACAAATTCTCCTCTATAATCGGTCACTTCAGGAACATTAACGTGATCAATTGAGGTAGAAGGATCTGAAACTTTATTCTTAGAATACTGGTATGACTTCCCGATGTCTGAGGCAGGTATTCCTGACTCTTCGTAAAGGTCTACTATGTTTTGACCTGGGCTTTCAATTCTTCTAACGTCTGAAATTATTGATCGGACCATTTTTAAGCCTCTTATTGCTGAGCATAGTCATAAGGTTCTATCGTGACAAAGTATTCGTCAAGAGTAACATCTCCGGGAGAAGTATCCCTGTGCTTGTAGGGAAAAGAGCTCTTTGATGTTCCTTGATCTCCTCCTACAAGCATTCCTAGATTTTTCAAAGACTCAAGCGTTGTCTTTGCAGAAACAGAATCGTCTACATAGAAATCATCTGGGTCGAAGATGACATTAAAGACTCTATCGAATTTTTTCATATAGCTCATTCTTCTCTTGATTGTCTCTACATTTGTAACAAATGTTTCGTTTTCAAAGTAAGAAAGAAGAGTGTTGTCCATGGGGATAACATAAGACTTAGTGTTTGCTGAGGTAGTAGAGCTTGCTAATTTCTCGTCTACGTTAGGAGACTTTACAGAAATATCAAAAGTTTCACCGCTTGTAGGATCTGTAAATCTTGCTTTTACTTGCTGCGAGATGTCTTGACCAAGCGACATCTTTTTTGCAAAATTAACATAAGATTTAAACTGTTCTTCTGAAGCAGTAGAAGAATCCTTTATGTTGGAAAAATTGTTATATCTGCTCTCGTCAAAGTGAATATCTGTAAACCACCTAAGATATTCTTCGGAAAGAAAACTAATGGAATGGTTGATGTATAGATGAAATTTTTCTTCATCTAGCAGTATGTTTCCGTAAATGTTTGAAGGAAATGCTTCAGTGAAATCTTTGTGAACAGAAATATTTCCGTTCGGGGAGACAAGCTTGCTTGGCATGTTAAGCAAGTTAAAATCGTCTTCAATAAATGAAGAATAATTCCAGTTGCTAATAACTCTTGTTGGAAATCTATTCATTTCAAACAAGTAGGTCTTGGGCAAATACACCACGTCTGGATGGAGTCTATCCAGCTTATACACTTTGATCTTGATAAGGCTTTGCTTTATTGCCTTCTCTCCCCCGGACGAAGATCTCAATATTGTTCTTAAATTTCTATTGAGCCTTGGAGGTATTCCTACTGACAATATCTTTTTATTGTTACCTTTCTCCTTTAAGAATTCAACTGACTTGAAGTAAGGAGAAAGCATCGTATAAGAGATTATGTCTGTTTCATTAATAGGTAAAAACTCAGTAAAACCTACAGGGAAATCTGTGAAAGAAGGAATTGACTTTAGCTTGCCTTCTAGATCATTAGATTCTTTTATCCTGTCTCCTATCTCGGACATAACGTAGCGAGAAAGCCTTATTTGCTCCTCAGAAAAAGAAAGATTCAGCAAAGAAACTTTTTGATTTTTGTCAAGATTGTCATCTGCATCGTAAAGACTCTTGATGCTAGCAATGTGCGACTCGAAATTATTCTTCAAGAACGTTCTAAAGAAATTAAGACTTGTACCCAGATCTAGCAAGTACTTTCTAAAGACTGCAACTTGCCTTATGATAGAGTCATCTTCTGACTTCAAAAAACTGATAGCATCAGAAAGTTTCTTAACGTACTTTTTTGGCTTGTGTCCAGTTTTTATGTATCTTGCATTGTAGATCTCATTGAGCTGATTCTTAGCGACAGGGCTGATTAGAAATCCAGTCTCTGATATTGTAATCGTCTTAAAAGACGAACTATATTCATATGAAGTGCTATAAGATCCCAGCAGGTTCTCAGGAGTCTGAGAAGAAATTACTCTCAATATCAGGTCAAAGTATCCAAAGATATAGCCGATCTTTGATATTCCAGAGTATCCCGTGTAATCTCCCGTAAAAAAGAAATTTACGTTAAGTAACTCTTTAAAAATAGAGATAATTTCAGACCATAATCCTTTGTCTGCATCTAACTGGAATATTCTACTACTGACCGACTGAACGTAAGTTATGAGAGCAGCTTTTTTCTCTCTAACAGCCTCTGTATCGTTAGAAGACTCCGCGTAAGTTCCTATGTCAGGTGAGTTTCCGACAGAAAAAGGAAATGTTCGTGCTTCTTTTGATGCAGCTATTATTTCTTGACCTGTCGTATTTACAGTTATTGATGAAAAATAAGAAGAAATTCTATTCTTTAGATCACTTATAGTCGATTCATTGCCAATAGAAGGATCTAATTGCTTTAATGCAACGTTTAAAAGCCAAAGAAAGAGTAGTGACTTTAGCTTATTTGAAGTTCTTTCATAATTTTTAGTTGGATAAACTGCAGCTTTACAGATAAGAGAGACTAACCTTATACCAATAGACTCACTGGTGGTTAGACCGAAACCTGTTCTCATATAAGAAGCATCTAGAGAATTTATTTCATCAGCAGAAGAGATGACCATGCATTTTTGGTACGTGGTTGCAACATTAGAAAATCTGTCAACAAGACTTTCAAGAGATACTAGGCCTTCATACTTTCTCCTGTAGTCTTCATTAACTCCAGAGACATTAGAGTTTCTTTGTATGTTGTAGCCTAAAATGTCAATGATTGTCTTGGTTGTATCGTGTGCTTCTTTTGTTTTTCCAATTAATTTGTCAAGACGAGAAATATCAAAAGACGTCCCGTCTTGAGTCGTTAAAGAGCTATCAATGTAATAGTTCGAACCAGGTGTAATACCTGATCCTTCGATCACGTTATTTTCAAAAGTTAAAACGTCGTAAGAGTCATCTCCTTGTGAGACAATCTCTTGAGAAAAAGAAGAAAGAGACTTTCCTTTTCCTGTCGGGTTTTTTGAAAATTCAAGAATAGACTTTGGAAATCTTCCAACAACGTAATCCCATAGCTGCAAGTTATCACCTACAGGTGAAGACCTGTATCCGAACTTGTACTCTATGTTAGATGAATTTTCCGGGTTTAGGATGTAAACTGAATAGATGGCTTCTTTAAAGACTGAGTTTGAAGCTATCGATATGTCTCTTCCTGAGTCTGAATATGAACCCAGCAAGTTGTTTAAAACTTTTGCTGTTAAGCTCTTTGACTTGATGTTGTTAGTTACGTTGATCTCAGAAAGATTGACGTATTTTTTATCGTCAAACCTAGACATCTCAGTAATATTGTCTTCTATCTTTTCGAATGAAGTAACTTCCTGTAGACTTGGAAGGTCTGAATAGGGATTTAACCATATTCTTTTTATTCCTTCAGGTTGATTTTCTATGTCTGAAAGCTCGAATGGATCACTGTCTGTTTTTGTATTTTTTCTATTAACTTTCGTAGAAGTTAAGTCTGGGCTGTGTGTCAAGAGAGATCTTTTTAACTCTACGAGAGACTGATTCCAGAGCTTTGACTCTGTAAATTTAGCTATGTTTTCTGAGCTGTAGCCTGCTCTCTTCAGTATCTCATACAGACTACCAATTGAATCTCTGGTGGCGAAGCTTGGTATTGAATAAGAGCTTAAGTCTAGTGCTTCAAGTGCTTTTGAAGTAGTGTTAGAAAGCTGATTTAGAAAAGAGTCTTCTTTTGAGATATAGAAAGACAGCTCTTCTTTGTTAGATTTGATAAATGACTTAGTATCAATGCTTTGAGAGAGAATATTGATGGCAGTCTTTGCATTAATGATCTTTGAATTTTCTTTTAAACTCAAAGCTTTTCCTTGATCACTTTTTTGATTACTGGAAAAGATAGGAATAAACTCGGACATCAGTATTACACTGGGTTCTGTCTCTACGATTCCCGTGTATTGAGAAAAAACTTTCTGATTTGAATTTGAAGGAGATGTTACCTCTAGATCAACGGAATCTTGAAAAAGATTTGGTATCTCTAACTGCTTGTGAAGTATTGGTGGTTTGATTGAAACTATGGGTAATTTATTAGCTACGCTACTTAAGCTAGAAGCAAATTCCTCTATTCTTGCAGAAGAAAATAAGCTCTGTGCATTCTGCTGATTAAAATTTGTCGAAGAATTGGCTTTCGAAGGTGTCGGAGAAGCACTCGTGACGGGGGTAGAATGAAGTGTAGTAGAAGGTATCTTCGATGCCGTTCCGCTAAACAATTTTGAAGATTTAATCATTTTTATTGCCCTGATGTTTCTCTTTAAAATTTCTTTATCAATTTATTTTGCATAATCGAAGAAAGCAACGACTTGTTCTTCTCTGCACTAAAGAGACCGTCTTTTACTTTTGAAACCGTGTCATTTGATAAAGAAGTGCCTGAGGTCGTCGCCTTAATTCTAGGTGTTATTCCTTCTGGAGAGATGTAAATTACATCTGAATAACCGGGAGAGTCTATGTCAAATTCCGACATGATCGGAACTATTATGTAGTACAAGGATCCAACATCATTCTCTGAAAGTTGATGATAGATGTAATTTTTGCAGGTTCTTCCAACAAAACTTCTTACACCATTTACTACTTTCATCACAATGAATGAATCAATCAAATCTTGTGAATTATTTTCAGATGTCCAGCTTAGCTTCACTGTATTGACATCCACCCTATCGAGATTTATTTGACTTATTGAAAAATATTGGGTAGAACCATCTGTTTGGTACTGTGCAGTTATTCCGAAAGGCTCTGAAGTAAAATTATCGTATGCATCCACGACAGGTGTTCCCTGTGTGTCATCGGCATATAGCTTCCCGAGCTTAACAACAGGCTGTTTCCATTTGTAAGGAAGATAAAACCATTCTCTTCCTTTCACGTCTATTCCTCTTGCAACAAATTTTTTGAAGATTTCTATAGGATTCTTCTTGTATGTGAAAACTTGATAGCTGTAAACATGCTGAGGATTTATGGGCTTTATGTTTGAAAGTATCTGAGTTTCTTGATTATCTTTGAAAGTTCCATCAGATACAAGCTCAAAAGTCTCCCTCTCAGAAGTATTTAAGTTTGTTCTTACAACCTCATGAAAAAATAAATTCGAATACTGCGGAATTCCCTTGTCTCCCTCTCCAAGAGGCGAGGATGAGTTAGTAGCAGGATTCAAATATTGATCATAAACTTCACCTAATTGATCCTTTAGAGTTTGAGTTATTTTTTCATTTTCAGACTTTGAAATGCTTGTCGACAAATCAAATGTAACTTCGTAAGACTCTCCTGAATTTTTCATAGAAGGATTGGACAATTTTACGTTTATTGATCCTTCTGAAAATGATCCGTGAGAATTTCTAAAAATAGCATAATTTGAAAAATTAGGCTTTTCTTCTTTCGTTTCATTAGAAAGACTGATTGCTATAACGTAATACTCGTATGTTCTTCCAATCTCTGTTGACTGGTCTGTGATAACAGCATTGACACCGGGTTTGTCAAATTTTATAGATTCAATAGCATAGAAAGAACCGTCAATGTTGTCGGTACAGTCTCTTCTATACAAAGTCAAAGAAATACAGTCATTTGGAATGTTAAGAACATCTATTTTTATCTGATTTTTCCCAAAGTGACTGGGTAATATCGTTAGATTTCCGATGCTTTTATGCCCAGAACCTACAACTATATTCGTAAAAACATTTGACTCTTTATTCTGAGAATCGGTTGGTATCACCCTGATAACTGAAAGTTTAGACTTAGCAAAAAATTTATACTCAGTTATCTTTTCGTTTTTTACCTCTCCCAGCTTCTGATAAGAACTAGCAGAACCTTGTTCATCTACTGATTTTATGTAAATATTGTATCCTTGAATTTTGCCAGGTACTTCTCTGTCAACTATTGTTAGAACGTGGATATTCTTATTTTGATAAGAAACTTTTAAGTCGGGAGGTGTTGAAATACATTCAAATGCTTCGACATGACTTGGTACAAACAAGTCTGTGGAGTAAGTTTCTTCAACTACATTAGATCCAATTCTATAAAGATCAAATCTTACTGTTAGATTTAGATTCTTATTTCCTTTTAAGATTGGAATTAATTGACTTACTTCTAAGTCTTCAACATTTTTTGTTGTAACTCTCTTGTCGTACCAAACCGCTGTTTCTTCAACTGTTCCCGGTGGAACGTCATTTAAATAATATTTTGCAATATCGAAGAAAAGAGCAGGTCTACCCTTTGATATTTCAGACATTCTTAGTCTGGGATTGTCAATAAGGGACTCAGACGTAAGACCTTTTATAGTGTCTTCAGTGACTGGCTGTGTTATGTCACAAAGCTCAGAATTAATTCTTCCAATGACAAAGAAAGGATTTATCCTTGAAGTATCTTGATCATTAACTGTGGAGGAATTTTCGTCTGCAACAAGTTCATTTCTGAGTTTTGAATCTCTGTTTCTTGCTTCCTGTATGTTTCTTTTATATGTGTCTGCATATAGTTCAACAAAACTGTATTTTTCAGTGAGGGCTTCACTCACAAGAGAAGAAATGGGAACGTTAGTCTGAGAAATAAACTGTTCTTTTTTCTGTATGTCTTTGACTAATTGCAATCCTGAATATAGCTTTTTAGTAACTTTGCTGGGTAGAGATGGAGAAGATAATGATTGATTAAGCCCAGATGTCATTCTGTTTTTCAATGAAACATTTGGTACTTTTTCCATCACTGAATTGGCAACACTAGAAAACATAGAAGAAGCAGAAGCTTCTTCAGTTTCTTTTCTTTTGACAGTTATTACTACTTTTTCATAATCTTCAGGATTTTTCCTTGTATTTGTAAGAGAAATTCTAAAGGAAAACTTGAAATTGAAAAATTCTTCGGTTTGTCCAACTATCTCTGCAAATGTATCATTATTGATCTTCAGAATAGAAGAAGATGTATCAAATACGGCAGGCTTTTGAAAAATTTTCATTTAACGACCTCGACCGACTTCCTGTCATCTCTTGAAAAAATCAGAGTAAACATGTTAACAAAACAAGTTGTCCCTCTGTTGTCCAAGAACGTCTTTCCTACAAAGAAGACTCTATTGTTATCAGGAGAACTTTCTTGCATATCATTTGAAATGTTTCCAAAATCAACGATGTCTAACTTGCTGACGTTGTTGCTTGTAACTTCAAAAAATTGCCCAATAATTCTGTTCTTCTTAGAAGTTACGTTAAAGTATACGGGTATTTGAGTCTCTTCATACGATTTAACTTCTTCCATAAGCTTAGAAAACGTAAGCTTCTTCTCATTGTCTCCCCAAGACGGGTAATTACCAAGAAAATAAGGAGATAAATTTTCTATCTTTGACTTGTCTGGTAGTAACGAGTCTGAAGTCTTGACAATCGGCGGGAGATACATAAAATTTTCTAAGTGGCTCATCTTGTTATCGTTAAAAAGAGAGTCAATAGAATTGAGTGTGGGAGGTGATTCTTTAAAAGATTTTAAAACTTTTGTAGAAGATCGAGAAAGATCAAAAGTCAAATCTTCCGTAGATAGAATGAATTGATCGTCTTCAAAAAGTCTATCGATGCTTGCTATCGTCTGTAAATCTAGGAAATTGTCCAATGATGAAGTTAAGATGCCCTTTATCTGTGTGGCAAAAGAAGCATTTTCAATTTCATCAACAAGTAATTTTCCACCAATTGCACCCTCTTCTATCAAGAGAGGAGAAGAAAGTGTACCTGTTGCAAAAATTTTTGTTCCAACAAAAGTGTCTAAGACATCAAGATAGACAGAATCATTTACAGCCCTGCAAGAAACATTTGGACCACCTATGTTCTTTAGACCATCAATCGCTCCTGAAATAGCAGTAGAAAATTCTTTTGGACCAACTCCTCCACGAGTTCCAACATAAGCTACGAAAGGTCCGCCCAGTGCGGGAGAAATAACTTGGTATGATCCGCCTTGAAGACTTGATCTGACTAAGATACTTCCTGTTATTCCCAGAGTATCTGAATAAATGAATCCTTTGTTGTCATCATTGACATTTTCAGATATTAAAGAAGTCTTTACTCTTCTTCCGTGATGGTATTGATAGGCAGTCAATCTTCCGTTGACTATGGAGCCTTCAGAGTATTCTGAAGGTATATTTCCTCCAAGATTGCTAACTTTAATGTCATGAGATCTGAAAGGTACTAGCTTACCTTCATCATTCGCTTCAAAAGTTATTTGGTCTTGGGGGAGATTGCAAGCTTCAAAATAAATTCTTCCTGTTGGATCTTGATGACCATCCATTAAATCAGGAACATAAGATACACCTGAATCTGTAAAAGTGACATAAGAAACCTCAAATGTTCCTTCTGCCATTTGTCGTCTACCTTCAGACGTAAGGATGGCATCAATTATTCTCGACTTGCTATCTAAAATTCCGCTCATTGCTCTTTAGGAAAATATGGCGAGACATCAATATCTAGCCACCTTTAGATCAAAGAATCTTAGATGCAAGTGTTGCCAGCTCACTTCTCTCTCCCTTCAAGAGGGTCACGTGCCCAGAAATATCATATTCTTTGAACTTCTCTACAGCGTGTGTGAGTCCGTTTGTGAATGTATCTACGTGGTTATTGTCAATCTGCTCAACGTCACCAGTAAGGACAATCTTCGTTCCCTCCCCGGCTCTCGTTACAATAGTCTTGAGCTCATGCATCGAGAGGTTCTGAGCCTCGTCTATGATGATAAAAGCGTTAGGAATAGAACGACCACGGATGAAGGTAATGGCCTCGACCTCGATGAGTCCCTTAGACTGCATGAGCTCAAGGAACGGGTCTTTACTGAGACCTGAAACACCGCTTCCTCCCATGAGTTCATCTGACTTCTTTCTTCCTCGAGATTGTCCCTTCTTTCCTGACTTACTGCTTAGAAGGTACTCTAGATTGTCTCTAATGGGAGCAATCCAGGGTTCCATCTTTTCTGCAAGAGTACCTGGAAGGAATCCAATGTCTCTACCTACAGGTTGGACGGGGCGTGAAACAATCAGTTTCTGATATGGTCCATCATTTCCCATTGCTTCGAGCTGCTCTAATCCGGCGGCAATAGCAAGAAGAGTCTTGCCGCAGCCAGCCTTTCCCGTAAGAGTCAAAAGCTTGATGCTAGGGTCCATCAGAAGCTCAATAGAGAATGTTTGCTCTTTGTTACGTGGTTTTACCCCAAAGACTTGATCTATTTTTCTGCAGTGGTGGAGCATATCTCCCTTAACACGACAGATTGCAGACTTAAGGGTATTTCCTTCTGAATCTACAGACTTGATCACGAGAATCTGGTTGGGGTACAACTTTTCTGAGGTTACGTTGTCTACGTGTATCGAATCTCTCGCGTAAAACATTTCCACTACTTCGTAGGGAACGACAAACACCTTGACTCCCGTGTAGAGATGCTCGGCTGAATCCGTAGCCCTGTTAGACAGATAATCCTGTGCCTCGATGCCAAGAGAAGAACACTTAACTCTAACGTTAATGTCCTTCGAAACCAGCACTGCATCAGGATGATCTTTTTTCATCATCAGAACGAATCCGATGATCATGTTATCAACAGAAGAACCAAGAACGAGCTCCGGCGGGAGAAGAGCGCTGTATCCCGTAGGCGAAGACATTACTCTAAGTGTTCCTCCGCACGGGAGAGAGACACCGTCTCTTAGAGATCCTGATTCGCTTATCTTGTCGAGAATTCTGTTTACTTCTCGAGCAGCTCTTCCGACCTCGTCAGACCTTCCCTTATGTTTATCCAGCTCTTCAAGAACAAGGATAGGAATTATTAAATCATTGTCTTGAAAGTTATTGAAGCAGTTTGGATCGCTTAGGAGGACGTTGGTGTCTAGGATGTAAGTTTTTTTCATGTGATTTAGAAGTTGACTTATACAAAAATCATTCCTTACTAAAATATCTTACACAAGATCCATGAGTAACAATCAACAAAAAATAAAGTTAAATGTGTTGCAAGATAATAAGTGCTACGAAGCAGTTGAAAAAAGCACATGTGCATGTGAAAGAAAGTCATGCAAACAGTGGATCGATTTCCCGCAAGGTAAAAATTGCACACTAATAACGACTCAAGCCGGACCTTTAACCCTAAGTGAAATAGGAAAGATCTACGGCCTGACGAGAATGCGTATTTGCCAGATAGAAAAGAACATCTATCAGAAGATTAGAAGTTTTATTCAGTGCTAACTGATTGGATCTTCTTCTTTTTTCTTCTTTGGGAAAGGCTTCTTCTTGCTGGAAGAAGTCTTCTCTTCAGATGCCAAAGGAGTTGTTTCAGTGTTTTCTTCTAGAGATTCAGGAATACTCTTTGCTGTCTCAGAAAGAATAAAATCTTCACTTGTCTTAACTGGGACATTTTCAGACTTTTCAGAAAGAAAGGCGGCAGGTTTTTCCACCGCCTTTCTTTTCTTTTTAGAATCCTCTCGAAGTTTTTTTGCTACAACTCTTCGAAGTAATTCAACATGTCTCATGTCACTTCTCTTGCTTCTCTGACTTTTCAGTTTCAAGTGTAAGCTTGACAAGTTCCTTAGACTTTGCCTGAAGCAATCGAAGTCCCTTGCGAGCTCTCACGCCCGCGGCTGCAACGCCCTTTGCGTTCTTAGCAACATCAGCCTCGAGGCTCTCCACGAGGGTCTTCAATTCATTCCACTTCGCTACGATTGGGTTATCACTCATTGGTTAATGTGACCTCCTGATTCAGGAATATATGGTGGCAAATAAAAAAGTAAACTACTTGACGAAGGATGACCTAAATTCCTGCGGGAACATGTGAAGATTGCGAGAATAGAATCGATCCCAGTCCGCGTCTAGAATGTAGGAAACCGCATGATCTTTCTCGTTTCGGATGGATCGACCGAAAGCCTGGATTACTGACTTCGCTGTGGTGTATGGGTACCACATTTTGTCTTTCTCCATTCGCTTCTTGATCACGAGGTCACCGAGGTATGGGAAGGGAACCTTGCACAGTATCTGAAACCGCGAGGCATCATCAGCGAGGTCGACGCCTTCCATCATCGAGGGAGACAGGAGTACAGTGGGTTCTGAAGAGTTCACGTGGAACTTAAGAATCTCATCGCGGTTGGCGGACTCGTGGGTGAGGAAACGATTTGTCTTCACGTTCTCCACGAGGTACTTCGCCACCTTGTAGTTCGCGGTGTGAATGATTCCCTTCTCATTCGGATGTTTATCGAGGATCATCTTGACCGCCTCCGCCATGACCGGTAGGGTCTTGTCGATTGAATCCTTTCCCATTGATCCTACGGGGATGTAGTGGGCAGGTCTGTTCTCCACTGGGAAGGGTGATCCTATGCGGAGGTAGGCCACTTCTGCAGGATCCAGTCCAATCGACTTACAGAATACTTCGTGGTCCACCACAGTGGCACTCATCATCAGGGTGCGGGCACCGGACTTGAGGAATACCTTCTGAGAGTACGGTCCTAGATCTACAGGCTTGAACTCGAACTTTCGAGCGCCTCTCCGGTTACCCTCCTGAGGATAAGCCACGTTCATGACCCAGTTAGTAGGGTTATACACCTCGATGAACTGATCGATCTTTCCCGTGTGTTTCTCCAGCATCTCGTACTGTTTAGAGAACTCGTTGTGGCCCTCAGAATCAGAAAGTTTCACGAGGTTCTTCTCAAGTTCACGAACGTACTTGTTTACTGCCTTGCGATAAGGTCCCTTCACCCATTCGAGGACGGCCTCTTGAGTATCTAGCTTGGGAATCTTACACTTGAGGATGTCACGAGCAAACTTCTCAGAGAAACTCACCTCGATGAATTTACCCAGTTCCGTTTCTGTGTTGTGGCACTCATCCACCACTAGGAGAGATCTAGGAGTCAACTTTCCGGCGTACGTGGTCTCCGCCAGAAAATAAGAGAAATTCGTGATGGAGATGGGACACTCGATAAAGTCCTGTTTTTCTAGGGAGTACGTGCACTCGTTCTTGCAGGTCTTCGCGAAGTCGGTTCCGGCAACCTGCTTGCCGAGCTTCTGTAGCAGGCGCTTAGACTCAGCGCAGGAGTTATCAGAGTAGTGCTTACACCGGTAGTTGGAGGAGGACTTGATGGTCCTGATGAGGTTCCTCCCTGACTGTGGCCCGAAGTCGTCCATGTACTGTTCCTGGAGTATCTTCTGTGTAGTGATCACGTAGGCTCCGGTGAGGGGCATTCCCTCCTCGTCCTTAACCACGGGAGCGTGGGCCTCCATGTAACGGGCAATACAGATACCGGTGGCAGATTTGCCCGTGCCGGTTCCCATCTCTAGTAGAACTGCTTTCTTACCCGACTCGTATGCATCGAGTGCGAACTCAATCGCCTTGCGTTGTTCAGGACGGATCCTGTCAAATGGAAAATACCTCACGTAGTCATGTTTAGGCATGTTGGCCCAACATTATACCACGTGAGGCATACTTTGCATTATATCAGTCACCAATGATCTTGTCGACAATACCAAGCTTAACAGCTTGGTCCGGAAGGAGGTAGAAGTCATGTCCAGACTTCATGATCTTTTCGATCTCAGTCTTTGAAGCCTTTGTTTCACGAACAATTGCATCAACCATCTGGTCCTGCATGCGCTTGTGCTCCTTAGACTCGTTAATGACCTCGAATACGTTACCTCCGACTCCTCCGGAGATGGGATGGATCATCACACGAGCATTACGTCCAATCATCCTCTTACCCTTAGCTCCAGTGGCGAGAAGTAGAACTCCTGCACTCATAACTTTGCCAAGAGCAATGGTATGGACTGGGCACGGGAGAAACTTAATAGTGTCATAGAGAGTAAACATCTCGTCCACTGATCCGCCGTACGTAGAGATAACTAGATGGATAGGCTTATGGTTTTGAGATGCTAAATGGAGTAACTGAGCTACCACGAGTGAGATCGATGCCTCATTGACATCTCCGTGGAGAACAACGAGGCGCTGCGAGTCTCCCATTGCTATCCCCATCGTAGTAGAGGACTCTTCGCTGTTATTCTTAGAAATTTTTGCTGAATTTGTTACAGATCTTCCCATCACTCGTCTCCTTCGCTTGCGCCGTAGATTCTGGAGATGAAAAGGTCTTTACCCTTAGTCTCCTTGACATAGCCTGTTAGTTCTTTCATTTCGTCCACGTTCTCTAGTTCAAGAGCCAAGTAGTAAATCACTAGCCATCTCTGGCGATCGTTTATGCCAAATTGGTTTATCTCTCTAACGATTTCGTGTGCTACTTTATTGTCAGCTGCGAGTTTTTCAGACTCGAGTTGTCCATATATTTCTGACATGCTTACTCCGATGGAACTGCTACTTCTTCTCGGGAAAATGACTCCACCTTGAAGAAGGTCTCACTCATGATCCTAACATACTTTCCTTGCTTTGTACCAGACTCTTCTTCTTGAGCTAGGATAACAAAGTTTCCCCATTCTTTATTTTCAAGTATAAACTGAGCAGATTCCCAGGTCGCAATATCAACATTATTTCTCTCTAGTATGTCTGCAAGGTTAGCAGGCAGAGAGAGTTTAATGTCTTCTATTTTAACGATGGATCCCATCGCTTCTTTTCCAGAAAGTATCTCAGAGGTACAAATGTCAATTACTTTGTGAATTATTCCACAGTTATTGCACTGAGAGTATTTAGGCTTGACAGAGTTATCATCAGAAATAACTGAAAATACGACAAATTGATGGGCAGGAGGATTTACAACCCCTTTAAATTGGGGGAGTACACACCTGCACTTGACAAGATGTCTTTGTCCTCTCATCAGAGATGCTTCTTGATAGTATTCTGATAGTAAGGAAGCGCCTTTTGGTATCCTTCATCAAGAGAAATATTTATAAGATTCAATAGCTTTTCAACCTGAGCAGGCTCTAAGTTGATCTCTTTATTTGCTACCAAAGAAACCAAATTTGAGTTAATTGAATCCTTGGCGCTCTCGATAAGAATCTTTGAATCTTTTGAAATTTTATCAATGCTGTTCATGATTTTTTTATACACAAGTAAGGTCTAAAGTAAAAGTTTTGCAGAATTTTCAAAATTATCCTGAAAAGATCTGTAAAAAAATTTTGAAGTCTCGTAAGGATCATATGTGTTGTTCATGACAGAAGAAATTATCCTTATGCCTTCATCGATCTGGCTTGACCTAGAATAGTAATTGATGTCATCTGGTATGCAGATGTCTACACAAGAAGAGGAAAGAGATCTTACTCTTTTGTACAGAAGAGAAGATATCTCAGGTCTTTCCTCTGCTGTTTTTCTTAGATTCCTGACGTGATTTTTTATAGAGGCTGTGTGAAAGTTAGATTTTGCTCTGACAGACAAATTTGAAAATGTACAGCTCTTCAATTCTCCGAGATCTTCTGGTTTGATTGTGGAGATTAGATTTCCTTTTGTAGTTGAAACTACGTCGTTTCCTGACGCAATTGCAACATCTACAAGGGTATTCACACTTTCTACGTCAAACGGACTTCTATACGGAAAAACAGAGAGTGTCTTTCTATCGTTATTTACCTTGATGGTATTTAGAACATCATTTGACATACCGCGAGATACCAAAAGGCATGTCCTTCCAGATTCAGAAAGATAGCTTAGCAGATGATGAATCTCAGAAATGCTTTCAATATAACCGTCTATGCAAGCAACTTTTACGTTGAAAGATTCTTGATTTTTAAGATTTAGCAAAGACGTTATGTCGAAATTGTAACCCTCTGAAAGCTCAACGTAAGAGTTACTTGTTGAAGACTTCTTCAACAAAATTCTAGTATTAGATGAAGACAAGTTCATTGCCTCTTCCAATAAGTCGACTACAACGTTCGAATAATTCCTATCTTTTAGAATTTTTATAACTGATTTTTTGTCTCTTGGTATTCTGTGGAGCGTTGGGTCTACAGAAAAACCACAAAACATCTTTAGAAATAAAGAACCGGAAAGCGGACACTTAGTTTCTGCTTGAAAAGCATAGCTCAAAAGACTGTCTAAGACAATTTTTGTAGATTTCTCTTTAGGATTTAGACAAGACAAGTGTTGAAAATTTCTTCTAGTTCGTATCTCTTTAGAGAGTAGATCTAAAGAAAGATTTACTTCTAAATTTTCTCTAACTATGTCTTTTACCTTCGACAAGGTTTCATCTTGAAGTAACACATCAAGATTCTAACAACTTATACTTGTTTTGGTCAATTAAATCTCTTTTGAGCCCAATCAAAAATAAAAGTAACTAGAGCTCCTCCCACAGCAACAAAGAGCCAGCGAAGTATTGACCAGGCTGCTTCTTTGCTCTTTGAAAGAGAATTAACAGAGTTCTCAAGAACAGCAATTTTTTTAGTTGCAATTTCCACTGCTCTGTCATCTCTCATATCGTCTCTTTCAGAGTGAATCTTCCAGACTTGAAGTTCTGTTATTTTTTGTTTAACGTCGTTTACTTCATTCGTATTGTTAAGTCTGTACTCTGAGAGTTTAGAAAAAATACCATCCTGAGGATCATAGATTGCTTCGTGTATCTTGTCAACCTTTGTAACCAGGTTACCTTGACTTTGTTCAATCTTGTCGATCTTAAATAAAAGAGTGTCAAATCCACCGTTCAGAGCTGCACTACTAGCAAGCTTTTTCTGAATCTCACTGAGAGTTTGCTTATGATTTGTAGAAGAACTGTTTGTAGATACAGGATTCTTCGCAGTTGATTTTTTCTTCATATACATTTCTCCCTGGGACAGTAATTTCTATCTCTGTTAAATAGAAATAAATTTAGAAATTTGAGAAATGAAATTATGAATTTTAAAGATCAGATCTTTATAAATCCAAATAAACTAATCAGAGATGATACAGAAGTAGTATTTGTAGCTGATCTATTTGAAGAAGATTACGCTGGTGGTGCAGAGATGACATCGGAAGCGATAATTCAAAGATCACCCTACAAGATTCAAAAGATCTACGCAAAAGATGTCAATCTTTCAGTATTGAATCAAGGACTTAAAAAGTTCTGGTTATTTGGTAACTTTTCTCAAATGAACCCAGAGCTAATTCCAAGCATCGTTGCAAATCTCAAATATTCTATTCTTGAGTACGACTACAAGTATTGTAAGTTTAGATCTCCCGAGAAACATCAGGTTTCTACAGGACTTCTTTGCGACTGTCACAATCAGATGAATGGAAAACTGATATCAGCTTTCTACTACGGCGCTCAGTCTATGTGGTGGATGTCAGAGAAGCAAAAAGAAAGATATCACACTCTTTTTCCTTTTCTTGCTGAAAAAGACAACATCGTTTTATCTTCTGTATTCTCCAGAAAAACTCTTGGAATTCTTAAACTTTTGAGAGAGACTATCAAAGAAGATGAACGTAATGGTTGGATTGTTTTGGGATCTCAGTCGTGGGTAAAAGGATTTGAGGCAGCAAAGACTTGGTGTGAAGAAAATAAGAAAAACTATGAAATAGTTTGGGATGTTCCTTATGAACAGCTCTTGGCAAAAATGGCTGCGGCAGAAGGATTTGTCTACTTGCCTTCAGGCGGAGACACATGTCCAAGAATGGTCATAGAAGCAAAACTTTTGGGATGCAAACTTCATATTAATGAAAACGTTCAGCACAAAGATGAAACATGGTTTGCAACAGATGATTTGGATTCGATCGAAGAGTACCTAAGTGTATCACCAGATCTTTTCTGGAAAGCGATAACTAAAATTATGAACAAGAAGCCTACGATTAGTGGTTACATCACTACTTATAACTGTGAAAAGCAGGGATACCCATACGAGCAATCTATCAAATCCATGCTTGGATTTTGTGACGAAGTTTGTGTTGTAGACGGCGGTAGCACTGACGGAACTCTAGAAAATCTCGAGAAGATCTCCAGACAAGATCCTCGTCTAAAAGTAAAAAAGGTACAAAGAGACTGGTCTCACCCAAGACATGCTGTTTTTGACGGTATGCAGAAGGCAGAAGCAAGATCTATGTGCACGTCTGAATTTTGCTGGCAGATGGACTCTGACGAAGTTGTTCACGAAGAAGATTATCAAAAGATTGTAGACCTCTGTAGCAAATTCCCCGCCAATGTAGAAATTCTTTCACTTCCAGTCATAGAATACTGGGGAGGACCAGAAAAGGTTCGAGCAGACATTCAGCCCTGGAAATGGAGACTGAGTAGAAATCTTCCTCATATCACGCACGGAATACCCTCACACTTGAGGAGAGAAGATAAACTAGGTGTTTATGCTTTGCAAGGTACCGATGGCTGTGACATGATTCACAAGGTAACCGGAGAAATTATCAATCATTTGACTTTTCATACGGAGGAGTCAGAAAGAGTAAGAATTGCTGCTGTCTCTGGAAATTTGGAGGCAATCTCTGTTTATCAAGACTGGTTCAACAGAGTTGTTGAAAATATACCTGGTGTTCATCACTATTCTTGGTATAACATGTCAAGAAAAATGAGACTCTATAGAGACTACTGGACACGTCATTGGAATTCTCTTTTTAATGGTTCTCTTGAAGACACATCTTCAACGAATATGATGTTTGACGTGCCTTGGTCAGAAGTCACCGAAGAAATGATAGAAGAAAGAGCAAAATTACTCACTGAAAAAACAGGCGGATGGATTTGGCATAGAAAGTGGGATGGTCGATCAACACCACACATTGTTGTAAAAAAGACGCAACCAAAGATAATGTCAAGCTAGAAAGTCTAAAAAGAAATGAAGATTATCGACATAAGAAAAAAGCTGATTGATCTAGGGACTTCTGTAGAGAATGTTGCTCTAGGAGATTTCGATATAATTGGAAGATTTACTGCTGAAAGAAGTAGAGGTCAAGAAAGTGAGCTCTATAGAAAAGTCGGTGCTTTCTATAGATCAAATTACGAGAGAGGAATTCTAATAAGCGAGCTTATCAAGAAATACAAGATAGAGTCAATGCTTGAGATAGGATTCGGAAGAGGATATTCAACTTTTTGCGCAGCAAAAGCTTTTAGCGATGCGGGAATAAAGGGAAGAATTGTAACGGTTGACCCTAACTTCGATGAGAATCACATAAGAAACTTACAGTCTGTATTCCCTTCAAGCTGGTTTGATTGCATTACTTTCATGAAGGGTACTTCCACTCAAGCACTCCCGCAAATCAATGAGAAATTTGATCTTGTCTATATCGATGGAGATCATTCGTATGAAGGGACTAAATTTGACTGGGAGATGACTAAGGACAAGTGGAACAAGTGCATATTGTTCGACGACTATCATATGCCCACAAAAAATGATCCCGGCATACAATGCAGAGATCTAATAGACAGTATTGAAGATGCTACAAAAGAGCTGATCATAATGGATAGAAGAATATTCTTCGACGACCGAAGAATACCGGACGATCAAGTCGATTATGGTCAAGTTTTGATGACAAAACCGGAGCTACTATGAAGTCTAACAACTTCGTTTTTGTAGCACCGATGTTCAATGCATCGGAAACTCTACCTAGAATGATGCACTCCTTGTATGGTCAGTCTTACGATAACTGGAGATTGGTACTAATAGATGATGTATCTAACAAGGATCATAGCGAAGCTGCAAAAGAAACAGTCAGAAAATTCGAAGAATTAAAACCAGGTAAAACAACAGCCATTTGGAACGACACTAAAGAATGGGAAGTCTCTAATGTTCTAAAAGGAATATCGATGTGTAATGATGAAGACATAGTCTGCAGAATAGATGCGGATGATTGGCTTACAGACTTAGACGGTCTTGCTATCATCAATTACACTTACGAGAACACAAAGTGTGACATTGCCTGGACTGCACATCGATGGAGTTTTTCAGATAAGAACATTAGCGGACCAATGTCAAATGATGCAGATCCTTATTCTCACCCGTGGGTATCAAGTCATCTAAAAACATTTAGAAAGAAACTTTTAAGAGACGTTAAGGACGAAAACTTTAGGGGCGAAGACGGAAATTACATAAGGCGAGCAGGTGATCAGGCAATTTATTTGCCCGCCTTAAGAAATTCTAGCAATAGAGTTTTTATTCCAAGAGTAATGTATCACTACACGATTAAAGACGTTCCTGAAACTTATCAGACTGATGATGCAAGGTTTCAAAGAGACGAAGCTGTCTTCCTAAGAAGCAGAGGCTACGTAGAATGAAAGTCTACATAAACAGAAAGCCTGTTGTTGGTCCATGGGGAGGTGGAAATATGTGGGTACAATCTATGTACAGCATTCTTCCAAGCCTTGGAATATCTCTTGTAGAGATATCGGAATCACCAGATGTTATTTTAATCGCAGGAATAGGCAGAGAAGGCAACTGTATATCAGCTGATGAAGCGATTAGATACAAAGAAATGTCAGCATCTCATGGAAGAAACGTAAGACTTGTCATGAGGGTAAACGAGAATGACGCAAGAAAATCTACTACAGGTGTAGATGATTCAATAAGAAGAATTGCAAGACATTGTGATCACGTAGTTTTCGTTTCCAGATGGCTATACGATTACTTTCAAGCAGAAAGCCTGGGTGAAAAAGCCTCCTATATCTACAACGGTGTCGACAGTCAAATCTATAGAGAATCACCAAAATTACAGAATGAAAAGATAAACATTGTGACACATCACTGGTCCGACAATGTTATGAAAGGATTTGACATCTATGATTTAATAGATGAGTGGACTTTAAAGAATCAGGACTTTACTTTCACATACATCGGCAGAGAAAGAGGAACTTTCAAGAATGCTAAAGTTGTAAAGCCTTTATTTGGAAAAGAGCTAGGAGAAGAACTTGGTAAATACGATGTTTATGTATCTGCTTCAAGATTTGATCCTGGTCCCAATCACATCATAGAATCTATATCTTGCGGATTACCAACTTATGTTCACAAAGATGGCGGTGGATGCGTGGAATTTGCAGGTCAAGATCACGTATACCAAGACGTCAATCAGCTATTAAACATCTTGTCAAGCAAATCATATTCTAAGAACACTTGTTGGCTACCTAAGAATTGGGAAGCTTGTGTAAAAAGTTTCTATGAAGTTTTAAAGAAAGTGAATTGAATGAAAAGCATACACGAAGCAGTTACTAAACTTTTAAATGATAGACTTCAAAGAAGGCTAGAGCAGAAATTTGATAAGTCTACGTGTATGGAAATTTATGGAGACATTTTTTACACCATATCTGAACTTGTCAAAGAGACACAAACTCCACTTAGCAATGAATCGGTCAATCTTCTTTCTCAGATGTATTATGACAGCGTAACAGTTAACGGAAACCAGGAGTTAGATCCCTCAATCTTCACGAAGCGAGCAACAACGACTGAAATACCGACAAAAGAGTTGGCTTTGTTGGCAACTATGATGAATGGAACGGTATTCGGTGATGTGTTCATTTCTGCTGTCAAGAGAAGATCATGAAAATACATCTAGACAATGTTAACTTAAGCTCTAGATCAGGTCCTAATTCATTTGCAAAAAGATTTTCTGAAAAAGTGATTGAGCTGGGTCATGAAATCACTTTTTCTGGTAAAGATGCTGATATTTCTCTGGTTTTTATAGAAAAATCAGGAAGACCGCTTGCACCGAAAGTAGTACAGCGGATAGATGGTATTTGGTTTGCTCCTAATCAATTTTATACCAACAACACGGGTATAAAATCAACATACCAGTCCGCTGATTACGTGGTATGGCAATCAGAATTTGATAAAAGTATGATTACTAAGTGGTGGGGGATTCCTAAGCTAGGATCAGTGATAAGGAATGGATGTCCACAGCCAAAAAGCTTTAGTCAAGAGACTGAAAATGCCATAAAAAATCTAAGAGAAAGACATGAAAAAATTTTTGTGTCTTCTGCTAACTGGCATCCTCAAAAAAGGTTAAAAAGCAATATAGAGCTTTTTAACTACATCAAGAATAACTTTCACAAGAATTCTTGTCTCGTGATAATGGGATCTTTAGATGGAAGACTTAATGAAAAAGACGTGTATGTTACAGGAAACATACCGCATGATGTCTGTATGCAAATATTCAAAGAATCAGACTGGATGATTCATCTTGGTTGGTTGGATCATTGCCCCAATACAGTTGTCGAAGCACTATCTGTAAGAACACCAGTCATATGCTCCGAAGACGGAGGCACAAAAGAACTTCTTGGAAGTTTTGGAATAGTCTTAAAAGAAAATATTCCTTACGAATATCAGCTTACGGATTACGATAATCCACCAGATTTAGACGTTACTCAGCTAAAATATCTTCCTGAAAAGAAAGACCTTACTTACGACATAGACGTCTCTATTGAATCTTGTGTCAACAAGTATCTAGACATATTTGAAAGACTATTGAAATGATCTACTACGTTTTTAAAGACTCTCAAAAAGATTACACGTGTAAATCAAGCGGATCAGATTTGATATCTACGTTTGAAAAAAACGGATGCATAGCACTTACTGAATCAAATTTTCTTAATAGCAATTTCAATCCATCAGATGAAGACGTAGTAGTCGTCTATATCTCAGTAGAATCTCAAAAGAGTCTAGAGAAACTTAAGTCTTTAAACTGTGTAAAAGTTTTACATTCAATAGACGAAAGCAAAAGTGATGCAATTCTGTACAGAACTCAGCTAAAATTTCTAGAAGAAGTAGGATCTAACACTATCATAAATGCTTATCCCTCTAAGAGAAATTTAGATTTCTTATCGTCTAAAGGGCTGGAAGTTATTACTCTACCGCTTTGTGGATCTAAAAGAATGGTAGACATATCAAACAAAGATATCGATGTGCTTGTTTCGGGCCAAATGGATGCGTCTTATTATCCAACAAGAACTAAGATTCTAAGTGCATTGAGCAAGTCGGATGTAAAATTTGCCTATCTACCTCACTCAGGTATGGAAGCTTCAAAAGCAACACACCAGTATCATGGAGAAAAATTTCTAGAACTGCTAGATAGATGCTGGCTGGGCGTAACTTGCAAAGCAGGAAATTTTAGAGACAGATTAGTTGCCAAATATGTTGAGTTTGGATTTTCGAAAGTTTTGCCCGTGGGAGATGTACCCACTTACATGGACAAGAGAATGTCAGAGAGTATGCTATCAATAGAAGAAAGCGACTCAGAAGAAAAAATAATAAGCAAAATAAAAGAATGTCTAAGCAACAAAGAAAGCCTCATCAGAAGAATAGAGACATATTCATCAGCAACTGAAGAGATCCATGACATGGAAGAAAATGTTAGAAGAGTTGTACATCTTCTGCAGAAGTTAAAGACGAATACAAAGTAGAAGATTGTTAATATAGTTACTTTTATGCCCAAAGTCTATGTTCTTCCACCAGGAGAGGGATGGATAGTTGATAGAATGGTCAAGGAGTGGACCGAAGACAATGCTGATATGTGTGTAGACAACCCACATAATGCAGATGTTATTTGGCTTTTAGCAGATTGGTGCTGGAGGAACGTTCCACCTTCCATTTTATCCACTAAGAAAGTAATAACGACAGTTCATCATATAGTTCCCGAAAAGTTTGGGGAAAAAGAAAAAGATGATTTCGCTTTAAGAGATAGCATTACTACTGTTTATCACGTCTATAATCAGTCTACTTTAGACTTCATAAGACCGCTTACTAGCAAACCAATACACCTGATACCCTACTGGGCTAATCAGAAAATTTGGAAAAAAACAGAAGATAGATTAAGCCTAAGAGTAAAATATAATTTACCTGCTGGCGCTTACCTGGTTGGATCTTTTCAAAGAGATACAGAAGGTCATGATTTAAAAAGCCCAAAGCTAGAAAAGGGACCTGATATTCTAGCTGACTACTTGGAGAAACTATTCCTTAAAAGGAAAGATTTGTTTGTAGTTTTAGCGGGCTGGAGAAGACAATACGTCATATCCCGCCTGGAGAAGGCAGGAATTCCTTATGCTTATTTTGAAAGACCACCCCACGACACAATAAATGACTTATATCAGTGTCTTGATCTATATCCAGTTACTGCAAGAACAGAGGGCGGACCTCAATCGTTAATAGAATGTGGCCTTCTTGATATTCCTGTAATATCAAGAAATGTCGGAATTGCAAGCCAAGTTTTACCTTTGGACTCAATAAACGACAACATATCTGAGGCAATACCAAACATACCGGATGTATCTTCCTGGAAATTGCCAGAAGGTTATGTTCAATATAGAAGATTAATTTCTAATTTGTGAGAAAAAATGAACGTATTAATTTTTCCAACAAGCGATCGTCTCGGCCTTGCGTCAGCTATTGCTCACTACAACAAGCTTGGACATAAAGTACACGTACCAAAGCATGGAACGCTAGGTCTGGACTGGTCTACAGGAGCACAGTGGCCAGCTCTTTTGTGTCTTGATCCTGACTCGGGAAAGAGAAATTTGGAGCTTCATGGTCTTCGTAAAGAAGGTGCTTTTTTTGGAGAAGATGCTTTCATAGAAGTGCAAAATATACCCACATCTAAAGATGTTCCATTAGTAAGAATTTGCTCTGAAGAAGAAATAGCAGACACAGAAATTAACATCTATCACACGTTACGTGGAGGCGAAAATCATCTACTTCACTACAAGAGCCTAATGGAGAAAAAGAAGGCTGTCTGGGTATCCTCAACGGTTAATGCCTGGGAAGACAAACCAGGAGGTCTATCGCCTAGAAACGTTGCAAAAATATTGCCTGCTCGCTATGAAAGTACAAAATATGAAAATTCTTTCAATATGTGGTGTCTAGACATAGAATATGACTTGTTTTCTCTCAGCAAAGAAGAACAAAATCGTCAAAAATGCTTTGCATCTTTTAATCATAATTTTCATGTTAGACAGCCCGATGACTACGATCTTTTTTGCAAGATGAACGAGATTTTATCAAAGAAAGGCATTCAAAAAGTTACCAATTACGGAGGCAACATAAGAGCGATGGGCGCTGATATTCGCTATAGCAACGGAGGCCCCGTAGGTAACTATGAAACGCTTTCTCCCATAGAGACAATTAAGAAATACAAGACTTTAACTGGAGTGGTACATTTTAAACAGACAGACTGGGGCGGTGGAGTATTCTTTCACTCACTTTTTAGTCATACTCCCGTAGTCACAACCAGGAGATACGTTGAGAAATCTAATTCTGGGAAGTATCTTGTTGACGGCGTAAATAGCATTCATATTAGCTCTCCAGAAGAAGCTGCAAATTCAATAGAAAGACTTCTAGATGAGAAAGAATTTTCAAAGCTTTCGGCAGGAATGAAAGACATGAAGAATAGTCTCATAAATGAAGCTTACTGGGAAGGATGGAGATCTTTCTTGGAGAAGGTGTCGTGAAAGAAGTACCAAAGAACACTCTTTTCGTATTGGTAACTTGCTCTCGAGATAAAATTCGAGATGAAATAGCTGAAAAAGTTGTCAATTCCATACAAGATCTACCAAAAGACAGAGTAATCGCTTTTGATAATTCTTCAGTTTACCAAAACACTAAAGAGAAATTAAAAAGCCTGACTAAAAATTCCTTCTTCTCTTCTACGAATTATGGATTTTGGACTGCAGTAGACTGGTGCTTGCAAAATTATGAGTCTATACTGAAAAGTAAGCTAGATTACGTCTATGTCATAGAGTCGGACGCAATACACTTCCCAGGATACGTAGAGTCAATCGTTGAATGCGAAAAATATTTAGAAAATAATGCCGACGTAGGATCCATTAGACTGCAAGAGTTTTCAGTAAAAGAAAAGCATCTATACGACAAAAACTTTCCCACGCAAGACTCAAGAAAATGGGCGTGGATGAGACAGTCAAACCATTTCACTAATCAGAAAGCTTACTTTGAGAGACCTGAAGGAAGCATCTACAGAACAAATTTGTCACCTCAAGTTTGTTCATTGAACAGAATAAGTTTTATGGAAAATGCTTTCTGTGAACTCAGAAAAATGGGAAAATTTACAGAAATTGACTTTCAAGAACAATACTTTAAGTTTTATAAAGAGTCAGCCGTATATGACGGAGGCATCTTTAACACAAAAGAATCTTTCGAGTCAGATACACTTACAGGCAGCTGGAGTGACAAGAACAAGCTTCAGCAACACGGATATAAAATGACTAGAGAAGACTCTATTCAGGCTGTTAACGAAGAAAATTTCGTGAACGTCGGATAGAAATAGTTTATACTTAGACAAAATGTCTGAGTCAAAAAACATTCTTATTTTTGGTGGTACTGGTTCTTTAGGGAAGACGCTTATAAAGAGATTTATGGCGGATAACAAAGTCTATGCTTACTCAAGAGATGAGGCCAAGCATTGGACTATAAGAAATGAACTTTCTACTGTTGAAGGTTTTAAAAATGTCAACTTTATTGTTGGCGACATTAGAGATAAACAAAGAGTAACTCAAGCTCTTCATCAAACCGATGCCGATATCGTAATTGTTGCTGCAGCATTAAAGCAAGTTGATACTTGTGAACTCTCTCCCAGAGAAAGCGTCCTTACAAATTTGCAAGGAACACAAAATGTTGTCGAGTCCGTTTATGAGCTTGAGAAACTTACAGGAAAGACTAGGACGCTTCTCTTTGTGAGTACTGACAAGGCATGCTCTCCAATAAATGTTTATGGAATGTGCAAGGCAGTCTCAGAAAGACTTGTAACGAGCATGTCTTTCGATACTCAAACAAAATCGAGATACATCGGAGTCCGATACGGAAATGTGCTTGAGTCAAGAGGAAGCATCATTCCACTATTCAAATACCAGTCAGAAAATCTACCGCATCTCACCGTAACTGACCCAGAGATGACTAGGTTTGTTATGACACTTGATGAGAGTGTTAACCTTATAGTCAGCGCAATCAACGGTGCAGAATCAGGTCAGATATTTGTTCCTCGACTTCCGTCAATGAGAATTGGAGATCTAGCTGAAATATTTTCAAAGAGATCTGGCAAACCTATAAAGGTGGTAGGACTAAGGCCTGGAGAGAAGATGCACGAAGCATTGATCAATGCTTCAGAATCCGTCAGATGTACCATCAAGGATGAGGTTATAGCAATCTCTTCTTCTCTGACGCCGGGAGATGAAAAGGCTTTTGAATATACGTCTGCTGACGATGTAATGACTGCTGAGCAACTTGAAGACAAGCTAATGAAGCTCGGAATACTCGATATGGGTCTTGAAAAGTTTGAAGGTAGAACTATTGAAGAGATTGACGGAGCTAAGCAATGAAATCATATCCACTCTTTAAAGTTCATGTCGATGTAGAGAATGCAATCTCTTCAATAAGAGAAGTTCTTGAGTCTGGTTATATCAACGAAGGAATACAAGTCAAAAACTTCGAAGAAGCTCTAGGCAAAATTTTCGGAACAAACGTAGCATTGTTAAATAGCTGCACAAGTGCGATTACACTTTCTCTTAAGCTGTGCGGTGTTTCACACGGCGATGATGTAGTAACGACCCCCATGACTTGTGTTGCAACAAATACACCTGTTGTAACATCAGGTGCAAATATAGTTTGGACAGACATAGATCCCGAAACAGGCATGCCAGGCCCAGACCAGATCCTTAGCGCGATAACAGAAAAAACTAAGGCTGTCATTTACGTTGCGTGGGCAGGAAATCTAGGAAGAATCGAAGAAGTATATGAAGTCTGCAAGAGCAAAGGAATACCTTTGATCTTAGATGCAGCTCATTCTTTTAACGCAAAATATAAAGGCGTAGATCCTTCGCTGAATGTCGCAGACTATGTTTGCTATAGCTTGCAAGCTATAAAGCACGTCACGACCGGCGACGGTGGAATACTAACTTCAAGGCACGCTGATTCTTTTGCAAGAGCAAAATCACTTAAGTGGTTTGGTTTAGATAGGGACTCTAGCAAAGATGCAAAAGGAGACTGGAAAGGTCAGCAGTGGGACGTTGACATAATAGAAGCAGGTTACAAATTTAACATGAACAATTTGACGGCTGCTGTAGGAATCTCTCAATTGCCTCACGTTGCTAACATAATTGAGACACACAAGAGAAATTCTGCCTTGTATGATTCTCTCTTTTCAGGAACTTCTATTACGCCACTAGTTAGATCGAAGGATGAGGACACGGCAAGATGGGTCTATACCGTTAGAACACCTTTAAAGGAAAGTGATAAACTAAGCCTTATAGAAAAACTCAATTCATTCGGTATCAAGGCGGGTCTTGTGCATGTACCCAATGATGATTATACGTGCTTCTCAAAATTTAAAAAAGATCTACCGGGCGTAAGAGAATTTTCAAACACTCAATTTTCTTTGCCCTGCGGATGGTGGTTGTCAGAAGAAGACATAAAGGAAATATCCAGAATTGTTATTGATTCTTTGGGAGATTACCTGAAATGATAATAAACGTACATGCTACTGTCAGTAGTTTTTCAGTTCCCTTCTATGAATACATGAGGGAAAACTATTTGAATATGGCGACAAAGCATGCAATTTCTTTCTATTGCTATTGTCTTGACAACGAAAGCTATAATTCAGTATCAAATACTTCAACTCCCGTAAGAGTTCCTGACGGAAGTGGAACTACTGGTCATTGCAATGCTGTTAGAGTGGCATTGGGTAATTTTGAAAAAACAGACCCAGATTCAATCGATATTATTGCCGATACTGATACTGCAATGCTAGTAAAAGGCTGGGATGAGACAACAGTCGATATCTTGAAAAATGTCGGAGTTTTTGGAAGCTCTTACGAAAGAATAGGCGGAAGATGCTCTGGTTCTGGTACTGTACAGACATATAAAGACAAACCTTCATTTACATGGTTTGCTGCTTCGAAAAAATACAGTTTTTCTAGCATGGATGTAACTCCTGCAAAAGGAAACAATTTACAGATTTCAAATTCAGAGCTTTCAGAGCTTTACAACCTACCGGTTGGATATGAATTGCTAAGGGATACTGGCTGGCAGATACCCTCTTACTTAAATGATAATCAGATACCTTACAAGATACTAGTTCAAGAAAAGCCAACAGACAATGCAAAGGTTTTAAGAACTGGTGACAACTACCACGAGGAGTATCAGCTTGACGGTGTTCCTTTTTTGGCTCATCAAAGAGGATCTCTTTCTAAAGCATATAGACAGCACGAGCTATCTAAAAAGTTCTATAACTGCTTAGACGAGTACTTTAAAAATCTTGTGTAAGATAAGTGGTGATGAAAAACCAAAAATTGTCGCTAAGGGACGTAATTGACGAAGATCATCAGTGGCTAGTCGATCTTCACAATGATCCGTTAGTTCTGAGAAATTTAACACATCCCAATCCGATAGATCTCAACCAGCACATGTCTTGGTGGAGCAAAATACAGAAAGACGCTTCTCAAAAAAGGCAAATATTCTTGGTTGATGATCAAAGAGTAGGATTTGTAAAGTTCTACAGCATTGATCAAACAAACAAGAATTGTGTTCTCGGCGCAGACATACACAAAGACTTTCGAGGTATGGGATATGCAAAAGGAATGTGGTCCCTAATGTTAGATCTTTGTAAGAGCTGGGGGTTGCATAGAGTAAGCTTAACAACAGCAGAGTACAATCTCGTAGGACAAAAAGTCTATAGAGGGCTTGGATTTATAGAGGAAGGAAAGATGGTTTCCTCCTTGTATAGAGACGGCAAATTTTTTGATCAAATTTGTATGTATAAAATTTTGACATGAATTATCCACGCGTATTTTTTGGAACGATGCACAGCAATGAGTCTGAATTTGATCAATGCAAACTTATGGTATCATTGCAAAAAGACTTGCAAAGCCATCATCACCAGATAATCGAAGGATTGCAAGAGAAAGAAGCTCACAATGCGCTTTGGGCTTCCTGGGAATCTCAGAAAGAAAACTTTGACTTATTCGTAAAGATAGACGCAGATACTGTGCTAATGGACGAATATTCAATATCGCGAGTCTGGAAACTTTTTGAAGAAAACAAAAGAGTCACAGGTGTACAAATTCGTCTACACGACTATTTCACAGATAGCTTGATATCAGGTCTTAATTTCTTTTCACCTGTTGTGAAATTCAATACTAGCCCTGACCTCTATTGTGATAGAGTAGATACAAATCATGATGTCGTTCTAAAAGGAGACTGCGTTAAGCACCTAGAGCCAATAGGGTACCATTGCAAAAATCCATCTCTTGCGCAATCTTTTCATTATGGTCTTCACAGGATGCTGAAGAATCAAGTAGAAACCATGCGAAAGGTGTCAAAAGCTAAAAGAGAAGAGCAAAGAAAATTTGCTCTTTTAGGAGCATCTTTTGCCTTAAACAGTAAAAGCAAGTTTTTGTCTGGTGACAATAGTTCCTACAGCAACAGTGTGTTCATAGAGTCTTATGAAGAAGCACTGAATCTTTCGCCTGGTGATCAAGATATTCTTATAGCAAATTTAGAGAAGTCCTTATGAAGATTAACGTATTAGTCGATTCTATCGAATACGTCACGGGTAATTGTTATCAGCATCAAGTCATAAATACGTTAGCATCTAACTTTGAAGTTAGACTAATCACGATGCCTGAGATTCTATCAGGGTACACTGTCGACAAATCACCTGTTATTTCTTGTTTAAAGCTAAGAACACTGGACAGAAGCCTAGAGCATCTCAAGAGATGCCTTAATGAGAATCCCGTTATAGTTTATGAACAAGATCCGTGGGAATCATTTAAAGACGATTCACCTTACAAAGGCTCTTATCATAGAATTGCAAAGTCTCTAAATGTAAAAACATTTTTAAACACATCCAGCTGGTGGTCTTCTCATGTTAGATCAAATAACTTACCGTCTAGGTTTGTTAGAATGGGTGTTCTTTCTAGCTATTGTGAACACACGGCCTGGCAGAAGAAAGACATTGAAGTAGGATTTTGCGGACAAATTCATCCCTATAGAAAGAAATTTTTCGATCATCTTTCTAACAATGGAATTAATGTAAAAATTCTACCAACCTCTGGTTATTCAGGATACTTGAAGACGCTTTCAAGGATAAAAATTTTTGCTCATTGTGAAAAGGTCGACTGGGTAGTTGAGGGAGAAAAAATACCTGCCAACGCAATGTGGATAAAAGACATCGAAGCGTGTGCAAGAGGATGCATTAGCATAAGAGACTACGAACCAGAATACAATGCTTACGGTTCTGCTGAAGACATACCAGCAAAAATTGGATTTCAAGATTTTGATCATTCCGTAAAGACAATAAAAAGACTTCTAGAAGAAAGAAGTGACACAGTTGACACTGTCACCTATAGATCTGTAGAATACATTAGAGAAAATTTTAACTGGCTGGATATTGTTACAGCAATAAGAGAGAGCTATGTATGACTATGTGATAGTAGGATCCGGATTAACGGGCGCAACATTTGCGCATCTAGCAAAAGAGTCAGGCAAGTCCTGTCTAGTAATAGACAAGAGAGACCACATCGGTGGAAACTGTTATACCCAGAAAATTGAAGGAATAAACGTTCACGTTTACGGACCTCATATTTTTCACACATCGGATAAAAAAGTCTGGCAATTCATCAACAGATTTTCCGAATTCAATCATTATGTTAACAGACCAAAGGCAGTGTCTGGTGGTAGAATATTTTCTTTTCCTATAAACATGATGACTCTTTATCAGCTTTGGGGAGTTGAAACCCCAGACCAGGCAAAGAAGAAACTAAATGAAGTCACTGAAGAATATGTTAGGAAGTACCCAAATCCAAGAAATATGGAAGAGTGGGCACTCACGCAAGTGGGAAAAGACATCTATGAGATGTTCGTGCATGGATATACGACTAAGCAATGGAAAAGAGAGCCTAGTTCCCTTCCTGCAAGCATACTCAAGAGACTTCCCATCAGATTAACATGGGATGACAATTATTTCGAAGACTGCTATCAAGGAATTCCCAAGGATGGTTACACGAAGATTTTCGAAAACATGCTGGACGGGATTGAGGTCAAGCTCAGCGTAGACTTTTTCAAAGAAAAGTCTTCTCTAGAGAAGCTTGGAAAAAAGATTCTCTATACGGGTTGTGTCGACAGGCTGTATGACTACAAGTTTGGTCCTCTTGAATACAGAACTCTAAAGTTTGAAACAAGAATCGAAGATGTAGATGATTTCCAAGGAAATGCAATATTCAACTACTGCGATCTATCTGTTCCCTGGACTAGAAGAATAGAGCACAAACACTTTGAGTTCGCTAGCGGTAAAAAGTCTGTTATCACAACAGAAACACCTGCAGAGTGGACCAACGATTCAGTCCCTTATTACCCTATAAACGACAGTAACAATAATTCTGTATATGAAAAGTATGAATCTCTATCTAAGAAAGATTCAAAATACATCGTTGCAGGTAGACTTGGTAGATACAAGTATTATGATATGCATCAGGCGCTGGCCGCCGCGATAAAACTCTTTAACGATCAAACAAAGTGAACATGAAAAAGTCAATAGCAGTCATTGGGCAAGGTTTTGTGGGGGGATCACTCACAACAGTCTTTTCAGAGCATGGGTTTAGTGTCTTTACGTACGACAAAGCGGGTAAGACTGCCGTGGGGGCAAATGACTACAGACCAAGCTCTACTAAGAGTCTTGTTGAATTTGCTGAATCTGTTGAGGGTTTCTCAGGAGTATACTTTGTCTGTCTTCCAACACCCATGTTCGAAGATGGTTCTGCAGACCTGAGCATCGTAGAAAGTGTTCTGGAAGAACTCTCTCAGATTCCAGGTGAAAGAATCGCAGTAGTCAAATCAACAGTACCGCCAGGCTCAACAGAGAGATGGAACGAGAAATACAGCGAGAAGGGACTGCACATCGTTTTCAACCCAGAGTTTTTAACTGAGGCAAACGCGCTTGATGACATGAGAAACCAGAACAGAATTGTTTTAGGTGGCCCTCGCCCATGGATTAACGCTGTAAAGCAGGTATTTCAGACGGCATTTCCAAAAGTTCCAATCATAAAAACGTCTTCTACCACTGCTGAGATGGTAAAGTATCTGACCAATAATTTTCTTACAGTTAAGGTTGCATTTGCTAACGAGATTGCTCAGATATGTGAAGCTCTCGATAAGTCAGGACTTAACGTAGACTATGATAAAGTCGTGGAATATGCAAAGTATGACAAGCGCCTAGGAGAAAGTCACTGGAACGTACCGGGTCCCGATGGATCAAGAGGCTACGGAGGACACTGCTTTCCAAAAGACGTAAATGCAATGATAGACGTTGCAAAGAAGAACAATGTCGATCCTAAAGTTTTGAAAGCAGCATGGGAGAAAAATCTAGAAGTAAGATCTCCTGAACAAAGAGACTGGGAGAAGATGTCGGGAAGAGCTGTCAGTCGAAAGAACACTTGAACTATGTGAATCTGACATGTTAGTATCACATTAACATGTCAGACACAACAGGTTTTCAATCACTTCCTACAGGGAAGCCTCATGTTTCATTCTCAGAGGTAAAAACGTGGAAGGATTGTTCGTATAGACACCACCTATACCACGTAAAAAAAGTAGATCTATCAAAGCCTTCGCCCGTTCTTGTGTTTGGAACTTCGGTTCATGCTTCATGTGAGAAGTATCTGCTTACACGCGAGATGGATGTAAAACTGTGTCACGACTCGCTAGAACAGGCTTGGAAGAAGCACGAAGGGCAAGAAGAATTCTCAGAAAAAGCCTTAAGGATTGCAAAGGCAGAGTCTGAAGTAATTCTCTCAGAGGTGCCTGCATTCTTAGACAAGGAATTCCCTGAGTGGACCGTGGTGGATGCAGAACACGCGCTATATGAGTCAGTTGAAGGTCATCCACACGCCTTTAAAGGCTTTATTGACGGTGTAATCAAGTGCAAAGGTAAGCGAGGAGAAGATTTGTACTGGATTATTGACTGGAAGACGTCGGCTAATGGCTGGCGTAGAGAAAAGCGGTCTGATGAGATGATTAAGGCTCAGCTTGCTCTTTACAAGAACTATTGGCATCAGAAGAATCCTCAAGTTCCTCTCAAAGACATTAGATGTGCCTTCGCAATTCTTAAGAAATCTGCAAAAGCAGGACAGCATTGTGAGCTTTTTTCAGTGTCTCTCGGGGAAGTTCCGATTAAGAAGTCTCTTAAGGTTGTAAGCAACATGATTACTTCTGTTAAGCGTGGAATTGCTCTTAAGAATCGTGATTCTTGTACTTACTGTGAGTATAAAGGCACAGAGCACTGCACTTAACTAAACTTTTGTTACAACTTTTTATTTTTGCGTAATATAGGGACAATGCAGAATCAAAAGAAGACTATTTTATTTTTGTCTGATCATCCCCTGTCGACTTCAGGTGTAGGAACTCAGGCAAGATGGCTAATAAGTGGTTTAATCAATACGGGTAAGTACAGCTTTAAGTGTTTTGGAGGCGCTATTAGGCACGACAACTACGAAACTGTAGTTGTCAATCCAGATTTTGTCATTAAGCCCACTAATGGCTTTGGTGATAAGGCACTTTTGAGAAAGACTCTTGCACAAGTTCGACCAGATGCTGTTTTTCTCTTCACTGATCCAAGGTTTTTCATCTGGACATGGGAGATGTCAGATGAAATACACCAAATATGTCCCATAGTCTATTGGCATCTTTGGGATAATCCGCCTTGGCCTGCATTCAATAGTCCTCTTTATGAGTCGACTGATCTCATAAACTGCATTAATTACCCGACCTATGAGATGGTGAAGGAACGGTTCCCGGAAAAGACGAATTACATACCGCATGCAGTACCGGAAGACCTGTTTTGTCCCCTTCCGAAGGAAGAATCTCAGAAATTTAAGATTGCGCTTCTCGGGAAAGACAGATCCGACCATTTCACGTGCCTCTATGTCTCGAGGAATGCAAGACGCAAGATGATAAGCGACATTCTTGTCTCTTGGAAGGATTTCGTAGAAGAGCTTCAGGCAAAGCATGGTCACAAAAAAGCAACACTGGTGTTGCATACTGACCCTATGGATCAAGAAGGAACTAACTTACATCAAGTCATAGATCTCCTCAACCTTAGGGAGAACATAGTCTTTTCTAAGGATAGAATAGGATTTAATGAGATGCGGTCTCTTTACAATATGTGTGACACAATTGTAAATAGAAGCTGTAATGAAGGATTTGGTCTTCCTACCCTTGAGATGATGATGTGTGGAAAGCCAATCATAGCACTGAAGACTGGTGGTCTAACACGCCAAGTAGAAGACCCAGTAACAGGTGAGCAATTTGGCGTAGGAATGGACCCAGAGGTTAGGACCATGGTTGGAAATCACATGGTTCCTTACATCTATGAAGATTTTGTCTCTCACAAGACTGTAACAAATGCATTTATGAAAATGTATGAGATGGGTCCTGAAGCTAGAGAAGAGCTGGGTAAAAAAGCTATGGAAAGAGCCAAGAAAGAATATAACCTGAAAGACGTAGTATCAGACTGGGATAGAACTTTAACAGACACAATTGAAAAGTGGAATGCTAAGATCGATACTAAGTGGAAGGTGTCTGAGATATGAATCTTTTCGATTTAACAGGTGGTTTAAAAAAGAAGAAAATTCTAATCAGGGGACCCGTCTTAACACAGTCAGGCTATGGCGTTCACGCTCGTCAAATAGCAAAGTGGCTCCTTGATAGAGACGATCTGGACGTCGATGTGCAGGCTTTGCCTTGGGGAGATACCCCGTGGTTAATTGATAGAAATCTATATGACGGTTTTATTGGAAGAATTATGGAAAAAACCACAGATCCTTCTGGTAGACACTATGATGCAACTATTCAAATACAACTGCCCAATGAATGGGACACGAGTTTCTCCAAAGTCAACATAGGAGTTACGGCGTCTGTAGAGACAGACAAGTGCAATCCAGAATGGATTGCGGATTGCAACAGAATGAGTCTAGTCATAGTTCCTTCACAGCACTCGAAGAGCAGCCTGACATCGACGGGAAATGTAACAACACCAATAAAAGTAGTGCCAGAATCTTACACTGAGGCAATAACAAAAAATGTAAAGACCAAAGTAGATGATCTTGAATTTTCTACTAATTTCAATTTTTTGATCTTTGGACAAATAACGGGAAACAACCCGGAGAATGAAAGAA